>OFEI01000004.1_pt1 | contig 180641 bp, 172 predicted proteins | sample 1521041 | NCBI WGS metagenome assembly OFEI01 (sample SAMN05335687, study PRJEB24111) | insect metagenome | biome: ENVO:00009004; isolation source: gut from larvae fed green and black olives | host: Bactrocera oleae | place: Israel | collected 2011-11
CGAGTGCCCACACAGATTGTCTGATAAATTGTTAAAGAGCATTGCGAATCAACGTTTTAACTCGTTGTCGCGAGGTGGCGTATATTACTCGCTTCACCTCAGGAGTCAATCATTATTTTGATTTTTTCTCCTGGACCAAATCGCTTCAGTCCCTGTCACCGCGCTGCGTATCGTGCTTTGCCGTGTCAGTGGATGCGCATTATAGGGAGTTCCGCTGAGAGCGCAAGGGATTATTTAATAAAAATAATCAGTTGCTGGAGATTCGTGCAATTTGCTTATTATTTGTAAGATTCTCTAAGATTTCGAAACCATATTGATGCAAAACGGGTAAAAGTGCGGCTAATTTATCATCTTCTTTTGTGCAAAACGCAGTGTTGGGTAGCCCCATTGAGCTATTTATGTTGTTGTCCCTGAGTAAATAAATCGCTCGCCTCGCGATAGCAGAGCCAGAATCAATAAATAGCGTGTTTTCTGGAAAGACCTGTTCTAGCTCATCCTTTAATAAAGGGAAGTGAGTACACCCTAAAATAATCGTGTCAGGAACTGTGGTGAGATGTAACCATGGCTCCACGGCAGAGCGTACATCATCTAGGTCTACTTCTTGATGATGGAGTTTATGCTCCGCTAGTTCCACTAACGAAGATGCTCCTAACATCTCGATACGACATCCTTCAGCAAATTGCTTGATAAGTTTATACGTATACTCTCGCTGTATCGTACCCTGCGTAGCGAGTAAACCAATGATGCCATTACGCGTCAATTGCGCAGCCGGTTTAATCGCGGGCACAACGCCTATCACTGGGAAGTCAAAAGTATGACGGAGCGGGGGGAGTGTAATCGTGCTGGCCGTATTGCAAGCAATCACTGCAAGGTCGATGGTATAACGTTGAGCTATCTGCTGCGTAATATGTAGCACACGCTCAATAATAAAAGCTTCCTGTTTCGTTCCATAGGGGAACCCTTCATTATCGAAGACATAAAGATAATGAGCCATCGGTAGTAGCTTCTTTATTTCACTATAAACAGAAAGCCCCCCTACTCCAGAATCGATGATCAGTATTGTTGGAGAGAGAGTTGGAGTACGGGCTGACTCTTCTGAAGGAGATTGAATCGGAATAACCATTAATTTCTCGTACGCATCTGATTATGACAGTAATGATATCATTCTCTACACAATTAACTCAGCAACTGATTACGAGAGAAACTGGACATCGTATATAGAATCCCTACAATTCAGCGCTGATCAGGTTATCCTATAGGTTCAATTTATGACTCCGGAACATCTTCCCATAGCACAATACGATGCTCAGCTGACTGAAAAGCGCCAGCGCCTCAGCCACTTGTTATCATCTTATGAACATCCAGAAATCGAGGTTTTCCGCTCCCCTGTGAGTCATTACCGTATGCGTGCGGAATTCCGTTTATGGCATGAAAATGACGACTTGTACCATATCATGTTCGACCAACAAACCAAGTCACGGATTCGCGTCGAGCAGTTTCCGGCCGCAAGTGAGTTAATCAATCAATTGATGCCGATTATGATCGATGCACTAAAAAAGAATCAGGTGCTGCGACATAAAGTATTTCAAATTGACTACCTCACTACTCTTAGTGGTGAAGCCTTAGTCACTCTTCTCTATCACCGTCCGCTACAGGATGATTGGATCGCTGCCGCGCGTGACTTACGCGACAGCCTACGTGACCAAGGTTTTACTCTCGATATTATAGGCCGAGCCACTAAAACTAAAATTATATTAGATAAAGACTATATAGAAGAAGCACTCAACGTAAATGGTGAAACACTCGTTTATCGACAAGTTGAGAATAGCTTTACGCAACCTAATGCCGCTATCAATATTTCTATGCTCGAATGGGCACAGGCTATCACTGAGGATTCAACCGGCGATCTTCTTGAGCTATATTGCGGCAATGGTAATTTCTCTATCGCTCTAGCAAAAAACTTTCAGCGAGTGCTTGCGACAGAAATAGCAAAACCGTCAGTGGAATCAGCGCAATACAACATCGCTGCCAATCATATTGATAATCTACAAATTATTCGAATGTCAGCTGAAGAGTTTACGCAAGCCATGCAGGGCGTTAGGGCGTTTAATCGTCTGAAAGGTATCGACCTAAGCGCTTACAATTGTGAGACTATTTTTGTCGATCCACCGCGCAGTGGGCTTGACGAGCAAACGCTAGCTATGGTGCAGCAATATCCACGTATCCTTTATATATCCTGTAATCCAGAAACGCTTTGCGAAAACCTCTCGGTATTGGGAAAAACGCACACCATCTCACGTGTTGCGTTATTCGATCAGTTTCCCTACACCCATCATATGGAGTCTGGCGTTTTACTCACATTACGCTAGCGCTATGGAACCCTATTTTGAATAGGGTTCATCATTCTTACTCTTCGCTTTGTAGCGCCAATCGCTCTTGCTCTCGGCGGTACCAGTAGTAAGCACCTTTGGAAATCATCCTTAATTGCAGGACTAAACGCTCTTCAAGTAGTCGACGATGCGTCAGGTCGATATCCAAGGCCTCGGCCCCTGCGCTGAACACAATAGTGACCATTGCCTCAGCCTGGGCTTCAGTAAAACTTCTCGGCATATGATTTTCGAGTTCTAAATAATCAGCTAATTCAGCGATAAAATGTTGAATCTCTCGTGCAACCGCTGCACGAAATGCAGAAGAGGTCCCCGACCGCTCGCGTAAAAGTAGCCTAAAGGTGTTTGGATTATTACCGATAAATTCCATAAAGGTCGCAACAGAGGTCCGAATAATGCTGCCCCCTTTAGCAATACGCTGTCGCGCTTGACGCATCAGCTGACGAAGCATAAGACCACTCTCATCAACCATAGTGAGTCCCAATTCATCAACATCCTTGAAATGTCGATAAAAAGAGGTTGGCGCGATCCCTGCCTCACGCGCAACTTCTCGTAGACTTAGGCTAGCAAAACTACGTTCAGCACTGAGTTGACTAAATGCAGCTTCAACAAGTGCTCGCCTTGTACGTTCTTTTTGCTGCGCCCTAACGCCCATGACTTCTGCCTTTTTATCTTTCATGGTAAGACTATACCAAAGTTTCAGCGTACAGCGTCGGAAACATTATTACGCTCTGTTACTTAAATCTTTGCGCAGAAATGCGGAAAAAAGGTTTTACCATTTAGCTAGTATCACGAAGATGTTAGAATCAGGTTGTAAAAATGTATAGAGAAATAGGACATATGGGTATGAAACAGTCTTACGATTACGACGCCATTGTCATTGGTTCCGGACCTGGTGGTGAAGGTGCAGCAATGGGCCTGGTTAAGCAAGGTGCTCACATTGCTGTTGTTGAACGCTATCACAATATCGGTGGTGGTTGTACGCACTGGGGGACAATTCCCTCTAAAGCTTTACGTCACGCTGTTAGCCGTATCATCGAGTTCAATTTGAACCCCCTATACAGCGATCACTCTCGCTTATTACGCTCCTCTTTTGCTGATATTCTTAGACATACCGAAAATGTCATCCAACAGCAAACAAATATGCGCCAAGGGTTTTATGAGAGAAACCACTGCGCGCTGTACCAAGGTGATGCACGCTTCATCGATGCACACACTATCGAACTCACGGCTCATGATGGCTCTGTCGAACTGCTTACAGCCGAGAAATTTGTCATCGCCTGTGGGTCACGTCCTTATCACCCCGATAACATCGACTTTACCCACCCGCGTGTCTACGATTCCGATTCGATCTTGGACCTAAAACACGAGCCGAGCCATGTCATTATCTACGGTGCTGGCGTGATTGGCTGCGAGTACGCCTCCATCTTCCGTGGTTTGGGCGTAAAAGTTGATCTGATCAATACCCGCGACCGTTTATTAGCGTTCTTAGACCAAGAAATGTCAGATTCACTCTCCTATCACTTTTGGAACAATGGGGTAGTCATCCGCCATAACGAAGAGTTCGAGAAAGTTGAAGGTGTCGAAGATGGGGTGATTATGCACCTCAAATCTGGTAAGAAGATGAAAGCCGACTGCTTATTATTTGCTAATGGACGGACAGGTAATACCGATTCGCTCTCTTTAGAAAATGCAGGGCTTGAGGCAGATGGCCGCGGCTTACTAAAAGTCAATAACATGTACCAGACTAGCCAGCCTCATATTTTCGCAGTAGGCGACGTTATCGGTTATCCAAGCCTAGCCTCAGCAGCTTACGACCAAGGTCGTATCGCTGCACAAGCCATCGTCAAGGGCGAAGCGACTGCGCATCTGGTCGAGGACATACCAACAGGTATCTATACTATTCCGGAGATTAGCTCAATTGGGAAAACCGAACAGCAATTAACGGCTATGAAAGTGCCGTACGAAGTGGGTCGCGCGCAATTCAAGCACCTCGCACGTGCGCAAATCGTCGGTATGAATGTTGGTAGCCTTAAAATTCTTTTCCATCGTGAAACGAAAGAAATTTTGGGCATTCACTGCTTCGGTGAGAGGGCCGCTGAGATCATTCATATCGGCCAAGCCATCATGGAGCAGAAGAACGGTGGTAATACGATCGAGTACTTCGTGAATACCACCTTTAACTATCCAACGATGGCTGAAGCCTATCGCGTTGCAGCGTTAAACGGCTTAAATAGGCTGTTTTAGTACGTCTGCCGGTAGTGCGTACATGTGTGCGCTAATCGCCTCTGCAAGTTGCTCATAGCGGCTTCGCAGAGGTGAACCAGGGCGATAAATTAGCGCAATTGTGCGTTGTGGGACTGGTGATTCACAGCCAATATAACAAACACCATCTCTTTCACGCTCGCTCGGCACGGCTAATGCCGGCATCAGGGTCACGCCACTTCCCGCCGCAACCATGTTCCGCAGAGTCTCAAGGCTCGTCGCCCGAAAATGTGTGTCTTCGTCCGCTCCCGCCTGAAAACAGAACCCCATTGCCTGATCGCGTAGACAGTGTCCATCTTCCAACATCAATAATTTCTCCCCTGAAAGATCTGCCATCTGGATAGATTGACGGTCACGCCACGGGTGATCACTGTATACGGCTAACTTCATCGGTTCGTCAAAAAGGGGAACCTCAATGAAAGCTTCAGACTCTTTTACCAATGCCATAATTGCGCAATCTAATTTACCACTATCAAGTTGCGTCAGTAGCTGATGCGTTTGTGCTTCGTGGAGGTACATCTCAAGTTTTGGGAAGCTTTTGTGAAGCATAGGGATAATGTGCGGTAGCAAGTACGGACCGACAGTGGGGATTAGTCCAATGTGTAGCGGCCCCGACATGGTTTCACCTTGTTGGCTGGCCATTTCCTTCAAAATTTTAACTTCGCGTAATACCGTCCGTGCCTGATCGACGAGAAGTAACCCCGCTTGTGTAAATAATACCTTGCGGCTGGTTCTTTCCAGCAACATTACTCCTAACTCATCTTCTAGCTTACGGATCTGCCCACTCAAGGTAGGTTGGCTAACATGACAAGCATCAGCCGCTCGTCTAAAATGACGATGTTCTGCGAGAGAAACAAGATATTCCAGATCACGGATGTTCATTAATTCCCTTCCTTTATGATAGGTCGTAACGATAGGTAGCATAGCAATGAACGATTAGCCCTATCAAGGAATGTCTTATATTATTCAGTCAACAAAGAGTCAACCTACATTAAATATTAAATAGTGGAGCACAACATGCCATTAGAGAATCAAGAAGGTAAAAACGTCCCGCAAGTCACTTTTCATACCCGTCAGGGCGACAAGTGGGTCGATCTGAGCACCGACGATTTATTCAAAAATAAAACAGTCATTGTTTTCTCTTTGCCTGGTGCGTTCACCCCTACGTGCTCGTCTAGCCATCTTCCTCGTTATAACGAGCTGCACAGTGTCTTTGCGGCGCATGGCGTCGATGAAATCCTATGCGTATCCGTGAATGATACTTTCGTTATGAATGCATGGAAACAAGACCAACACGCTGAGAAAATTACTTTTATCCCAGACGGTAATGGTGATTTTAGCCGCGGTATGGGCATGCTTGTGGGTAAAGATGACTTAGGGTTCGGCGAGCGTTCATGGCGTTATTCGATGCTCGTTCGCGATGGCAAAATTGAGAAAATGTTTATTGAGCCAGATCTACCGGGCGACCCGTTCGAAGTATCAGATGCAGATACTATGCTTAAGTATTTGGCACCTGACCACAAACTCCAAGAGTCTGTCTCGATCATCACCAAGCCTGGCTGTCCTTTCTGTGCAAAAGCGAAGCAGTTATTGCAAGACAAAGGTCTACAATATGAAGAGTTGGTGTTGGGACAAGACGCTACCACTGTTAGCTTACGCGCGATCACTGGCCGCTCAACGGTACCACAAGTCTTTATCGGAGGCCGCCACATCGGGGGCAGCGACGACTTAGAAAAACATTTCGCAGTATAAATATCGATAAGAAGAAAGTACCACACCAGGGTAGCGGACGAATTTTCGTCCGCTTTTTTTTATGCTAGCCGTACGCGAGCTTGTTCAATCGCGTAAGCGACTTGTTCACCAGCAACACCGCCTTTCGCATTACGCTTATCGAGACAAGACTGAAGCGAAAGTAGAGGATAAACATCTGCCTCTATCGTGTTGCTAAACTGTTTGAAATATTCCAGCGAGAGTTGTTCAAGAGGAATACCTTGTTTAATGGCTGCAACGACCACTTCACCGACAATATGATGCGCTTCACGGAAAGGGACACCCTTAGCCACTAGATAATCCGCCAACTCTGTGGAGTTCGCATAGCCTTGTTCCGCCGCTTCTTGGCAGCGTGCACGATTTAGTTGAATATCTTCCAATACCAGACAGCTCATATGTAGGCACTCTAGCCATGTATCGAGTGCATCAAATAAGCCCTCTTTATCCTCTTGCATATCCTTATTGTAAGCTAGAGGAAGCCCCTTAAGCGTCATCATCATGCCCGTAAGTGCCCCTTGTACTCGCCCACATTTCCCGCGGATAAGCTCTAGCGCATCCGGGTTTTTCTTCTGTGGCATTAATGAGGAGCCCGACGTCACCTTATCTGATAACTCAATAAATCCAGCCTCTCCAGAATTAAAGAAAATCATATCTTCTGCAAAGCGTGATAAATGTATCATGCTGATAGAGGCATGACTCATCAACTCCAACGCATGGTCGCGGTCAGAGACAGAGTCGAGGCTGTTACGGGTGGCACTGGAAAATCCTAACCAGTCGGCTAATTGCTCACGATCAATGGGGTATGCCGTTCCTGCTAGAGCACCGCATCCTAATGGGCTCACATCAATGCGCTTCAGTGCATCCTCTAAACGGCTCTCATCGCGTGCGAGCATCTCGGTATAAGCCAAACACCAGTGAGCAAAAGTAATAGGTTGCGCACGTTGTAAGTGCGTATAGCCTGGCATAACAACATCTTGATGTGCTGACGCTGTCTCAACAAGAGCGCTCTGTAAGGCTCTTACTGCGCTGATCAGTTCAGCTACCTGAAACTTACACCATAATTTTAGGTCGGTCGCAACTTGGTCATTACGGCTACGTCCCGTATGAAGCTTTTTACCTAACGCCCCTACCTTCTCAATAAGCTTACCTTCGACCCAACTGTGGATATCTTCGGCATCACTCTCCAGGATCTGCATCGGGTTTTCACGCACTTCACTTAGTAATGCAACCAGAGCCTGCTCAAGTCGTTGTTGCTCTTCAGCCGTGAGCACATTAACGGTAACCAAAGCCTTCGACCACGCTACCGACCCCGTAATATCTTGCTCAGCCAAACGATAGTCAAAGCGTAATGAGTCGTTGAAATGTTTGAACCGTTGATCGGCTGCCTGAGTGAACCGCCCGCCCCACAATGCCATGGTAACTCTCCTGAGAAATAGATAAAGAGGTGGCCCCACGGCCACCCAAAAACTTATTGTTGTTTTAATGCCCGGATACGAGAAGACAGCGAGTAAAGGCGAATAAATCCTTCCGCATGGCTATGATCATACACCTCATCTTCGCCAAAGGTCGCGAATTCTTCAGAATACAGGCTATTGTCGGATTTCTTTTTAATTGCCGTAGCATGCCCTTTATAAAGACGGATAACGACTTCGCCATTCAGCTCTTCTGCTAACGATTCAGCTGAGGCTTGCAGCGCTTTGCGGATCGGGGTAAACCAACGACCATCGTAAACAACGTAAGACATCTCTAAGCCGAGCTGCTCACGCCATTTGAAACTGTCACGGTCTAGAACCAGTTGCTCAACTGCACGTAACGCGTTGACCATAATAGTCCCGCCCGGGGTTTCATAGCAGCCACGCGACTTCATACCGACTAAACGGTTCTCGACAATATCAATCCGGCCAACGCCATGTTTGGCACCCAGGACATTCAATTTTTCTAATGCTTGGAACGGGCTTAGTCTCTCACCATTCACGGCGACTACTTTGCCTTTCTCTACCGACAGGGTAATTTCTTCAGGTTGGTCTGGTGCGTCTAGGGGATCGACGGTCCAGACCCAGCAATCTTGGTTCGCAGCATTAGCAGGGCTTTCTAATACACCGCCTTCTGTAGAGATATGCCACGCATTTTCATCACGACTGTAGATTTTTTCTAAACTCGCGGTAGTCGGGATATCGCGCTGTTTGAGGTAATCGAGTAAAGCCTCACGAGAACGTAGATCCCATTCACGCCACGGCGCAATGACTTTTAACTGTGGTGCTAAAGCCGCATAAGTACTTTCGAAGCGTACTTGGTCATTACCTTTACCCGTCGCACCGTGACACAGTGCGTCCGCACCCACTTTCAGCGCGACTTCAACTTGAGCCTTAGCGATAATGGGACGCGCCATAGAGGTACCCAGTAGGTAAGTGCCTTCGTACAGCGCACCAGTCTGCAACACTGGGTACACATACTCACGGATAAACTCTTCACGTAGGTCGACGACGTGACATTCGCTGGCTCCAGACTGCATCGCCTTTTTCTCTACACCTTCTAAATCCGCAGGATCTTGGCCAACGTTGGCGACAAACGCGACAACCTCACAGCCATAATTCTCTTTTAACCAAGGGATAATCGCCGAGGTGTCAAGACCGCCTGAATACGCTAAAACGATTTTATTAATATTGTGAGTTTGCATTATAGATCCTTGAAAATATTCATTAATTTACGCAACAATTCGTGTACCAATGGCTAAGCCATTAAATAAGTCTGGCAGTTTTTCAGCATGTCGCCAGCTGGCAATATCAACCGGTCTGTTCAGGGTACGCGCCGCATCTAATGCAGCATTGACTTTAACAATCATCCCGTCGGTAATAATGCCTTGATCAATCAATGTTTCTGCCATCTTAGCCGACATCTGATCAATTTTTTGCCCTTTACCATCTAGGATACCGCTAACGTCGGAAAGCAGAATTAAATCTGCTCCTAAGGCTGCCGCTAACGCTGTCGCCGCTTGGTCTGCATTAACGTTCATCAGCTGCCCCCCATCAGTAATACCGATAGAACTGATAATTGGCAAATATTCAGCGGCTAAAAGTGTCTGTAATAATGCTGGATTTCCAGCAGAGGCATGACCGACATGACCTAGCGACTCGTCCAATTGCGTGACTTGCGTAATATTGCCATCTCCCAGAGATAGCCCTACGGCTGGGATAGCATATTTTTTTGCCCACGCTAACAGGGTCTTATTCGCCGTCCCGGCCAGCGCACCAGTAATAATATCGATTTGGTCGGCCGGGGTTACGCGTAAGCCATTCTGTTTCTTAACGGGGAGATTAAGCTGCCCCATCAACTCGTCAACTAAGCAACCACCACCATGAACGATCACTAACTGTCGTTGGTGCTGCATACGATAGTGTTGTAACGCTTCGAAGAGACGCGCAAGCGCTTCTTCACTGTCTAACAACACGCCACCTAATTTGATAATTAATGGATTTGCCATAATCGTTGACTCTTTTTTAAAGTAAGGAGACGGTCGGCGCAAAGCCAAACCGGATATTCAAGCACTGCACGGCTTGCGAAGCTGCCCCTTTCAATAAGTTATCTTCCACGCTAACCAAAATAAGATGCTTTCCTTCAACCGCGAAACCGATATCGCAGAATGGAAGGCCTATCACACCTTTAAGCGCGGGAACGCCTTCATCGTAAAGCCTTACAAGCGGCTGATTATCATAAGCTTGATGAAAAATGGCTAAGATCTCTTCACGCGAAACCGCTGTTCTTAACTGACAAGTGATTGTTTCTGAGATGCCTCGCGGAAAGTTTCCTAAATGAGGAGTAAAGATAACCGAGGTTCCAAGATGTGCCGCAATCTCAGGTTGATGCCGATGCGTGAAAATACCGTAGGGTTGTAAGCTCACCTCACATAAGCTGGTTTTCAGCGCAGCCTTACGTCCAGCACCACTGACACCACTAGTTGCGTTGATGACTGGCCAGAATTCAGTATTCAGCAACTGACGGTCTAATAGGGGTTTTAATGCTAACTGCGCGGCGGTCGGGTAGCAGCCGGGTACAGCCACAAGCTGAGCGGTCAGTATTTTATCTGCCTGCCATTCTGCTAGTCCATATACCGCTTTGGCTAGCCAGTCAGGATGCTGATGGGTAAATCCATAGTAGCGAGTATAAAAATCTGGGTCGTTGACGCGGAAGGCTCCTGACAAGTCGAAGACTGTACAGCCTGCTGCAAGGAATATTGGCGCTAAATCGTGGCTAATTTCATGCGCTGTTGCTAAAAAAACAATGTCATGTTGGTCGGCTAAAGCTTGTGGATCAGTCATTCCCTGCAGAGTGAGGTCGAGACGACCTTTGAGTTGCGGATAAAGATCTGATAATAATTTACCGGCATCGGCACTTTGTGCAGAGACCGCAATGGTCGCGAGGTTTACTTCAGGGTGACGATTCAAGTAAGTTGCCAGCTCCGCACCAGCGTATCCACTAGCGCCAACAATCAATGCATTTAACATTAGAAAAAACCTTCTCAGCTCTCGTCAACAGATGCGGGTAAAGTCTCTACTTTCCCTTGGATAGTGAATAAATCATTGTCATTACGAGACTCGATAATGTATTTTTATTCACATAATTTGCATGATTATTTGTACATCCTAATCAAAGGAGCGTCAACAGTGAATAACAAATTACCCCCTTTTATCGAAATTTATCGCCAATTAATCGCGACACCTTCAATCAGTGGGACAGATTCTGTACTAGACCAAAGTAACAAGCCACTCATCACTTTACTGGCTAACTGGTTCGAGCAATTAGGCTTTAGCGTTGAGCTACAACCTGTTCCTCATACAAGAGATAAATTCAATTTATTGGCTAAGTATGGTCAGGGATCTGGCGGGCTGTTACTCGCGGGTCATACTGACACCGTCCCTTACGATGAAGGGCGTTGGACACAAGATCCCTTCACCCTCACTGAGCGAGATAATCGTCTATACGGTTTAGGGACTGCTGATATGAAAGGCTTCTTTGCCTTTATTCTTACGGCATTAACCACCATTGATTTACGCTCACTCACCAAACCGCTCTATATACTGGCGACTGCCGACGAAGAAACCACGATGGCAGGCGCCAGCTACTTTGCACAGTCGACGACTATTCGCCCTGATTGTGCGGTCATTGGCGAGCCGACGTCATTACAGCCAGTCAGGGCGCATAAAGGACATCTTTCTAAAGCAATTCGTATCGAAGGTCACTCTGGACACTCAAGCGATCCTGAGAAGGGGATCAATGCGATCGAGTTAATGCATGACTCGATCACTGAACTACAAGGCCTTCGTCGCCAACTTAAAGAGCGCTTCAACCATGATGGATTTGTTATTCCCTATCCAACGATGAATTTTGGGAAAATTTCTGGTGGCGATGCTCCAAATCGAATCTGTGCTTGCTGTGAATTGCATATGGATATCCGCCCGCTTCCTGGGCTTTCACTCACGGACCTGCATGAGTTGTTGGCCGAAGCACTCGCACCAGTCAGTGAACAGTGGCCTGGCCGATTGACGATTACTGATCTACATCCGCCTATCCCTGGTTACGAATGCCCCGTGCATCATCCATTAGTCTCACTGATAGAGAAAGTCTTAGACACCAAGACTGAGATTGTGAATTACTGCACGGAGGCGCCTTTCATCCAACAGCTGTGCCCCACCCTAGTATTAGGGCCTGGCTCTATCGAACAGGCACACCAACCTGACGAGTATCTGGAGACAAAATTTATCGAGCCGACCGACCAGCTACTGAAAAAATTAATCCATCATTTTTGTTAAGTAAGAGATAGTAGCCGATGAGTCAGCAATAGATAAAAAACCTTTATAGGTGTAGGGAGTTCAGCACAATCGTCCTTATTCATCGAATAACGTCGATAATTCAGTAAGTTATTAATATAAGCCGTTATTTTCTCAGATTTGACGTGCATTCAGTTACATGGCTAGATAGGTATACAAAAAACCAATAACAACGATCGTTGGGCAGACAATCGCTAAGGGGTAAGGGCATTACATGAACGAACAATATTCAGCTATGCGTAGTAACGTGAGTATGCTTGGTAAACTACTTGGCGACACGATTAAAAATGCTTTAGGTGATGAGATATTAGAACGCGTCGAATCGATAAGAAAACTTTCTAAGGGGTCGCGCGCCGGCAATGATAGCGACCGTGAGGCATTACTTACGACCTTACAAAACTTATCCAACGATGAACTCTTGCCAGTCGCCCGCGCATTTAGTCAATTCCTAAACTTGACCAATGTCGCGGAGCAATACCAAACTGTTTCGCATCAATCCCCTGGCGAGAGCCCACCGGAAGTCTTACAAGAAACGTTTCAACGACTCAAACAAATCGACAATATCTCCGAGAAGGATATCTGTCAGGCAATTGAGGAACTCTCTATTGAGCTCGTCCTCACCGCTCACCCTACCGAAATTACTCGTCGAACACTGATCCACAAGTTAGTCGAGGTGAATAACTGTCTAGACAGACTCGACCACAACGATTTAACCGATTACGAAACCTCGAAAATCATGCGACGCCTTCGCCAATTAGTCGAGCAGGCTTGGTATACCGATGAAATACGCAAACAGCGCCCAACCCCCATTGATGAAGCCAAATGGGGCTTTGCCGTCGTAGAAAATAGCTTATGGGAAGGGGTGCCGGCCTTTCTGCGCGAATTGAACGAGCAAGTCCACGCAAATTTCGGTATTACACTCCCCGTTGATTTTGTCCCCGTCAAGTTTACCTCTTGGATGGGAGGCGATCGTGATGGGAATCCTAATGTTACCGCCATCGTCACTCGTCAAGCTATTCGCCTCAGCCGTTGGAAGGCCGCCGATCTTTTCATTAAGGATATGACAGTATTAATTTCCGAGCTGTCGATGTCGAATTGCAATGAAACAGTGAGGACACTGTGTCAAAGCGCAGAGGTCCAAGAACCTTACCGCTTTATCCTCAAACGCCTACGCTCTCAGCTCATCGCCACCCAAAACTACTTAGAGTTTCGTTTAAAAGGCGAAGCGGTGACACCGCCTAAAGATATTATTGTGAGTAACGAACAGCTTTGGGAACCGCTTTATGCCCTGTATGAGTCATTGCAGCAAAGCGGTATGGGGATCATCGCAAATGGTCATTTGCTTGATACACTACGTCGTGTGAAATGCTTTGGTGTCCCACTGGTGCGGATAGATTTACGCCAAGAAAGTACTCGACACACCGAAGCGATCTCCGAAATTACTGGCTACTTGGGTCTTGGCGACTATCAAAGTTGGTCTGAGGCAGATAAACAGGCTTTCTTAATTCGTGAACTCAACTCACCACGTCCACTGCTACCTCGCCACTGGCAACCCAGCGCGGAGACACAAGAAGTCTTAGACACTTGCCAAGTCGCTGCCGAGGTTCCTGAAGGCTCCATTGCTGCCTATGTCATCTCAATGGCCAAGACACCTTCAGACGTCTTAGCGGTACATCTACTTCTCAAAGAGGCTGGTATTCGTTATGCCCTCCCTGTTGCCCCTCTCTTTGAAACGCTCGACGATTTGAATAACGCCGATAGCGTGATGACGCAGCTACTCAGTATTGACTGGTACCGAGGCTTTATCCAAGGTAAGCAGATGATCATGATCGGCTATTCCGATTCCGCCAAGGATGCGGGGGTCATGGCGGCGAGCTGGGCGCAATATCAAGCGCAAGACGCGCTGATTAAAACGTGTAAAAAATCCGGGGTCGCTTTAACGCTCTTCCATGGTCGTGGCGGTTCGATAGGCCGTGGCGGCGCCCCTGCTCATGCAGCATTGCTCTCGCAGCCTCCAGGTAGCTTACGCGGTGGCCTGCGTGTCACCGAGCAAGGCGAGATGATCCGTTTCAAATACGGTTTACCCGAAATCACTATCGCCAGCTTAACCCTTTATACCAGTGCCATTCTGGAAGCTAACTTACTGCCACCACCGGAGCCAAAAGTACAATGGCGCGAGGTTATGCAACAGCTCTCTGCGGACTCTTGTGAGATGTATCGGGGATATATTCGGGAAAATAAAGACTTTGTTCCTTATTTCCGGTCTGCCACCCCAGAACAAGAGCTAGGTAAACTCCCCTTGGGATCACGCCCAGCCAAACGACGTCCAACCGGTGGTGTAGAGTCCTTACGCGCTATTCCATGGATTTTTGCCTGGACCCAGAACCGCTTAATGCTTCCCGCTTGGCTAGGTGCCGGAGCGGCGTTGAGTAACGCCATCGATCATGGGCAACAAAAGAATCTGGAAGAGATGTGCCGCGACTGGCCGTTTTTCTCGACACGTATCGGTATGCTAGAGATGGTCTTTGCCAAAGCTGATCTGTGGCTGGCCGAGTACTACGATCAACGCTTAGTAGACCCCGCGCTTTGGCCACTGGGTCAACAGTTACGCGAGCAACTGGCAGAAGATATTAAAACGGTACTGACTATCGCGAATGATGCTCACCTAATGGCGGATCACCCATGGATTGCTGAATCTATCGCTTTACGTAACGTTTATACCGACCCACTAAACGTTTTGCAGGCTGAGTTACTCCATCGTGCTCGTCAGGCCGAGGCGGATAACCTTCCTACCGATCCAAATGTTGAACAAGCCCTGATGGTTACCATCGCAGGCGTAGCCGCTGGAATGCGTAATACTGGCTAGCAATCATCATGAGTAAAAAGCCCCCCAGCGCGAGTCACAGCGTTGGGGGGCTTTTTAATGGTCGAAGGCTTATACCGTGACAGGTCGTGTATACTCGCGGCCTGCCTGGCTTTCAATGCTAGAGTCTAACGGCTGTTAGATTAGCTTAGCTAATCGATTAAGATCAGAGAGCAGCGCTCCCGCCGTCACATCTCTACCTGCGCCCGGTCCACGTATGACTAAAGGGTTATCGCGATACCAGCGACTCTCAATAGCAAACACATTATCGCCCGGTAGCAGTGCCGCAAGAGGGTGATCGGGTCGAAGTGCCTCTAAACCGACCTTGGCTTTGCCGCGCGTATCGAATCGCGCCACATAGCGCAGAACTAATCCTAGCTCTTGAGCCGCTTCGAAACGCTGCTGGATCTGCTCGTCTAAAGCTTCACTATTTTCGAAGAAATAGTCCATGGAATTTTCCCGACAAGCTTCCGGCACTAATGACTCAACCTTCACTTGATGAGGTTCTATATCCGACCCGGCTTCACGCGCGAGAATGACGAGTTTACGCATCACATCGATACCAGAAAGATCTACGCGCGGATCAGGTTCCGTCAGCCCCTGCTGCCATGCCTGGTCTACAAGCTCGGTAAAGGGTACCGAACCATCATATTGAAGAAACAACCACGAAAGAGTGCCGGAAAAAATGCCGCTAATTGATAGGATTTTGTCCCCAGAATTACGTAAATCTCTTACGGTGTAGTTGATAGGGAGACCCGCGCCTACTGTGGCATTCGTTAACCAATATCGGCCGGTTTTACCAAACGCATCGGTAATTTGTCGCCACCGTTGATTCGCTGAGGCTCCAGCCACTTTATTCGCACTGATGACATGAAAGCCATAGCTTGCAAAGTCCAGATACTGTTCCGCCAATGCCTCGCTTGCCGTCACATCGAGTACCACTAACTCATCAAAGGGGTGGTCGCGCATCCACAGAAAAAGGGACTCCTCATCCAACGCCGTCGCGTCCCGTTCAAAATTCGCTAAGCTATGTGCGGCATCAAGTCCATCGTAACTGAGCAGACTACGTCGGCTATTCGCGACTCCTGCTAAGACGAAGTCCATTGCCGTCCGATCAGAGAGATTTTCCTGTTCTCGCGAAAAGAGCTCTAGCCAGCGTGACCCAATATTTCCTTTACCGAATAGAACAATACCGACCCTCTTTTCAGCTCGGAAAAGCGATTGGTGTAAACCTTGGACGATAGAAGGAAGCGGAGTTTTACGTAGCACCGCCACTAAACTCAGTTGCTCTTCTGATTGCCAAACAAATTCCACCGGGAGATCTTTAATTTGCTGCCAGAAGCGATGACAGTGTAATGGGTTACGAGTCACTCCTGCACCGACCATAGCGACCAGTACGCGTCCTTCACGTAATCGTAAATTAATCGGTAATCCTGAGGCTTGTAGCTGCGATAGCGCATTTTCGACTAGCTCAGAGGTGTAACAGAGCTGGAGCAGTTGACGGTCGCTATGTACGCCTCGAGCAAGTGGTCGTAATTGCGTACGAACTAAGAATTGGTCGATATCCCTTAATAGCTGATTGAAATCATGGCGAGGCCCGATCTGTATTTCAATCAAGCAGACATCTTCGTGGCTGGTGACAATACGTGCACCAGTACCAGACGCTAATACCCGCTCGATACGCGTTGAGCCGGCCTCCGGCTGATAGCTACAGCGTAACTGTAGATCGATATCGCTAGTCGCAACTGGCTGTAACGTGCGCGTGTGCAGCACTGGCGCAGCAAGGCGAGCCAATTCTGCCGCCTCATCGAGGCGTAAAAGAGGCAATAAGCATGCATCTGCGACAATACGTGGGTCAGCACTATATACCCCTGCAACATCGCTCCAAATAGTGACACGCTTGACACCTGCCAGCGCGCCGATTTGAGTCGCCGAATAGTCGGAGCCATTACGCCCCAATAATACGGTTTCACCTTGCTGATTGGCGGAAATAAACCCGGTGACGACTAAACGCTTGTGGGGATATTGCGTTAGGATCGGTTGTAGCAGTGGATAGGACTCACCTTCGTCGACTCGAGGCTGCCCCGCACGCTCAGCACGCAGGAAAGAACGAGCATCTATCCACTGCGCATCAATACCTGAGTGATTCAGGACCGCGCTCATTAAGCGCGCCGACCAAATCTCTCCGTGACCGACGACCTGAGCATATAATGCCTCGCTCCCCTCACCGTCTAAGAGAACAGAGAGATGATCCACATCAGCAATAAATTGACTGGCAACAGTTTCCGCAGAGTCTTTGGGTAATAAGCTTTCCACCAGTTCAAGCTGGTAACGACGAAGATGTTGTTGAACTTGAAACGCCGAGAGCCTATCGGTTTGGCTCAGGCGATACCAATTAATTAATTGATTCGTCGTACTCCCCGCTGCCGAGACGACCATGATATCCCCGGCATGGCTGTACTCAGCCATTATTTCCGCTACCCGTAAGTAACAACGTCGGTCGGCAAGGCTACTCCCCCCGAATTTATGTAGCTGTCGTGTAACGTCACTCTTCAGAACTGTACCGCCAACCATAATTACCCCTGCGCGAGACGTTGGAATGCTTGATCTAGATCGGCGATCAGATCATGGTGATCCTCGATTCCTACCGAAACACGGAGCAACGTTTCAGAAATCCCCGCGGCTGCTCTAGCTTCTGCGGACATACCCGCGTGGGTCATCGTTGCAGTATGAGAGATCAAACTTTCTACTCCACCCAACGATTCGGCCAAAGTAAAGAGATGAAGCGATTTTAAGAACTGACGGACCGTTGTTTCATCACCCGCTAACTCAAAGCTTAGCATCGCCCCATATCCGCGCTGCTGCCGACGAGCAAATTCGTGGCCGGGGTTATTGGGTAGCGAAGGATGGTAAAGCTTACTGACTAAGGGTTGAGTTTTTAGATAATCAACAATCGCGAGAGCATTCTCTTGCGCCGCTTTCGTACGTAACGATAAGGTTCTCATCCCTCTTAGTAAAAGATAACTATCGAAGGCTGAACCGGTCACGCCGATATTATTTGCCCACCACGCTAAATCGGTCGCGTGTTGAGGATCACGAGAAATAACAGTACCCGCAACAATATCGGAATGCCCATTCAAATATTTGGTACAAGAATGCACCACTAAATCCGCGCCGAGTTGCAAAGGATTCTGGAGCGCCGGGCTAAGGAAAGTATTATCGACAACAGTTATTGCACCGACGGCGCGTGCCGCTCGGCATAGTCCTTCAATATCGACGACGCGCAACAACGGATTACTTGGGCTTTCAATGAGGAAGAGTTTAGGGTTTAACTTCAGCGCCTCATTAACCGCTTGCGGATCACCTTGGTCAATAAATTTTACGTTGAAAGCTCCCCGTTTCTGTAAGCTATCAAATAAACGATAACTTCCGCCGTAGCAATCGTGGGGGGCGATCAACCATTCTCCTGGTTTTAAGAAGACCGTCGTAACAAGGAGGATGGCAGACATCCCCGTGTTAGTCATTACCGCACCAGCGCCTCCCTCTAATTCAGCTAAGGCTTGCTGTACCACGTCCCGTGAAGGGTTACCCCGTCGAGAATAGTCGTGGGCGCGAGGTTCATTAAAATCAGTAAAATTATAGGTGGTCGATAGATGGATCGGCGGAACGACGCAGCCATATTGGTGATCTTCATTTAACCCGCTGCGTACTGCAATTGTCGCCTGCTTGAATTGTGTCATAGAGAATAAACCAAGAGTCGTAAAGTGAACCCTAGCATAGCCTTGCGGAAAATAGACGTCAACACATCTAGACATCCAAATAGATTTGCGTGTAGATTGAGCAACACCCGGATAAAAGGTAAAATCAGTACATAACGTCCGGTCTTAGAAGAGATTATCTGTTTTTGACGGTTCTTAGACCAATAAATCCAGTTTTATCTGCAATATCTGGCATAATAAGCTGAATTCCCGCAATTAACATTTAATAATAAGGTACCCCATGGCCGAGTGGAATGCCGAATATATCAGCCCCTATGCTGAACATGGCAAAAAAAGTGAGCAAGTTAAGAAAATCACTGTTTCTATCCCACTAAAAGTATTAAAAATACTGACGGATGAGCGGACGCGCCGGCAAGTCAATAACTTGCGTCATGCTACGAATAGCGAGCTTCTTTGCGAAGCTTTCCTGCATGCTTTTACGGGTCAACCTTTGCCTGATGACAACGATCTTCGTAAAGAAAGAAGCGACGAGATCCCTGAAACGGCAAAAATTATTATGCGTGAGATGGGTATTGATCCCGATACTTGGGAGTACTAATAACGATTTCTATCCATAAAAAAACCCGGCAATTGCCGGGTTTCTTATACAACAGGCAGGTGCCCGCTGATTGGAAAACTTATTTAGCGCTTGGGATGCTGAAACGCTTGTTGAAGCGATCAACACGGCCACCAGTATCTGCAACACGTTGTTTACCGGTGTAGAATGGGTGGCAGTTACCACATACGTCTAGGTTTAAAGGCTGACGCAGGGTTGAACGCGTTTCAATAACATTACCGCAAGAACAAGAAATGGTAACGTTTTTATATTCTGGATGAATACCTTTTTTCATGGGATAACCTCAGTAGAAGGCCGTGTCGCTCTCCGTGCCAAGTTTACCTTGCACAGCACCACACGCGATTGAACAATAATTTAAGTGTATATCTTCGCCGCGTAACAAATCCGCTATATAACGAAGGCGTCATATTATACAGAAAATAGACAACAACATGCAAATCTCGATTTCAATCGCCGCGTCGAAAACGGTACACTGACCGTTTCGGTTCACTGAAAATGAGCAGCACATGACCATCATCAAGGTAGCTTTACCCGTTCCTCTACCCAAACTCTACGACTATCTCGCCGAAGAGCCACGCCTACCACAGGTAGGATGTCGCGTACGGGTAAGCTTTGGTCGTCGGAAGATGATCGGTATTGTCGTGGCGCACAGTGAACAGAGCGAGTTTAGCGCAGAACAGTTAAAGCCTATTGATGAAGTCCTTGATACTTGCAGCCTTTTTCCTCGCTCCTTATGGGACTTATTGACGTGGTCAAATCGCTATTACCACTACCCTCTCGGTGAAATCCTCTTCCATGCTATCCCCCTTCATCTTCGACAAGGTAAAGAGGCGAGTAAACCTGTCCGCTACGAGTGGCGGCTCACCGAACTCGGCAGGGTCATTGACCCAGTAGACATTAAACGATCAGAAAAACAGCGCCAAGCAATGATGTTGTTACGTCAAGGGGGAGTGCTGCGCTCCGCCGTGACAACACACGATCTAGCCGAAAGTACGTTACAGGCACTGCGTAAAAAAGGATGGTGTGACCTGTATGAACTGGCCGAAGAGCTTGAGGATTGGCGCCCACAGTTTAAAGTCCTCGGCGATCGGCTAAAGCTCACCACGGAGCAAGCGACAGCGGTGGGCGCCATACATAGCATGAATCAGCAGTTTGCGACGTGGCTATTAGCAGGGATAACCGGCTCGGGTAAAACGGAAGTCTATCTGAGCGTCCTCGAAAATATTCTTGCACAAGGTAAGCAGGCGCTAGTACTGGTCCCTGAAATAGGATTAACCCCACAGACGATCGCTCGGTTTAGGGAGCGTTTCAATGCCCCCATTGAAGTGATCCATTCTGGGTTAAATGATACCGAGCGCCTGAGTGTGTGGCTGAAAAGTAAAAGAGGTGAAGTCGCTATCGTCATCGGTACACGTTCAGCACTTTTTACACCACTGGCTAGACCCGGCGTGATTATTGTTGATGAAGAGCACGACAGCTCCTACAAACAACAAGATGGCTGGCGCTACCACGCACGAGATCTTGCGGTCTATCGCGCAAATAAGGAAAATATTCCCATTATTCTTGGCTCGGCGACACCAGCCTTAGAAACCCTACACAATGTACGTGTCGGTAAGTATCGTCAGCTCAACCTGACCCGCCGTGCAGGTAATGCCACCACCGCACAACAGCAACTGATCGATCTTAAAGCCGCTGTTTTACGATCGGGGTTATCTCCCCAGCTTATTCGCCATATCCGCACTCATCTACAGGCAGGTAACCAAGTTCTTCTGTTTCTCAATCGCCGAGGCTATTCACCTGCGCTCCTCTGCCATGATTGCGGCTGGCTTGCAGAGTGTCAGCGCTGCGACCATTATTATACTTACCATCAACAGCAGCGCAGTTTGCGCTGCCATCACTGCGATAGCCAGCGGCCAATTCCCTGGCAATGTCCTGAGTGTGGTTCCTCACATCTTATGCCTGCCGGTTTGGGGACTGAACAGCTAGAGGAACATTTGCAAGGATTGTTCCCCGAGATTCCCGTCACGCGGATTGACCGCGATACAACGCGTAGAAAAGGGATGCTCGAACAGCATTTAGCACAAATCCACCAGGGGGGAGCAAGAATATTAATTGGGACACAGATGCTCGCGAAAGGCCACCATTTCCCAGACGTTACGCTCGTCGCATTGCTAGATGTCGATGGTGCTCTTTTTTCTGCAGATTTTAGAGCTACAGAACATTTTGCTCAGCTTTACGTGCAAGTAGCGGGCCGAGCAGGACGAGCCGGTAAACAAGGTGAAGTCCTACTACAGACCCACCACCCGGAACATCCTTTGCTGCAAACATTACTCGGTAAAGGCTATTTTCAATTTGCGGCCGAGACGCTTGAGTTAAGACAACAGTTGCAGCTGCCTCCCTATACAAATCAAGCAATATTTCGTGCTGAGCATCACGATAGCGATCAGGTAGAACGGTTTTTACAGCAACTCCGTACGCTTATTGAATCAAGCCCACTGAAAGATAAAGAGTGTTGGATTGTCGGTCCTATACCGGCACTCCATGCCAAACGTCAAGGCCGTTGGCGCTGGCAGCTATTGGTACAAAGCCCCTCTCGCGGACGCCTACAACAACTTCTTACGCAAAGCTTATCACTCGTCACCACGCTCACAGGGGAGAAAAAGGTGAAATGGTCGCTCGATGTTGATCCCACCGATAGTTGAGAATAAAAGGTTGTGAGGTAACTCTTAAAGTTAATCGATGAATAACAATTAGTTATTTCAGTTTGCTACGCTCTGTCGATAGATATCTGCTACGCCACCGCCCTAGGTTTACGACTCATGTAGGCTATTATTTATCGAGGAGTTACGCTGTGAAAATTACTACCCATCCCTCCTCAGCAACGATGAAAGATGTCGCAATACAAGCTGGGGTTTCCACTGCAACCGTATCACGGGCCTTTGCCGACCCTGAGAAAGTCTCAGCTAAAACCCGACAACGTGTGGAGTCAGCCGCTCATGCATTAGGTTACTCGTTTGCACCCAGCTTTCCTCGACTTACTCATCAATATTGGCGCACAATATTGGTTCTTGTCGCAGATATTACGGATAGTTTTTATAGCGATATTATCCGCGGCATAGAGATACAAGCTCGCCAACTACACTGTCTTATCACCTTATTCGACTGTGCTCACCAATCCGTTGAAAGCTTCATGGTTCACTCGCGGGGGGGAATTGAAAACTATAATGGGATTATCTTTGTCGGCCTCTCCCCTGTACATCATGACCCTATGCCTGCCTGCGCAGGGGTAGTTATTAATGAGTATTCGTCGGGTCATACTTTTCCAACGGTTCATATCGATAATTTAACTGCGGCCTTCGATGCCGTGCAATATTTGATTCAGCGCGGGCATCAGCGTATAGCTTGTCTGACAGGTCCAGAAGAATTGGCGATATGCCAATATCGACGACAGGGTTATCTACAAGCATTACAACGCCATAACATTCCCCTCAATCCCTATTACTTAGCCAGAGGCGATTTTTCCTTCGCTTCAGGGCTTGCTGCCATCGAACACTTTCTGCAGCTAGCAACCCCACCTGATGCAATTTTTTGCCACAACGATAAGATGGCGCTTGGCGTGCTACACCGCGCCAAACAACTCGGTATAGTCGTTCCAAAGCAATTATCTATTATCGGTTTCGATAATATAGAAGAGAGCCAATATGCCGATCCGCCCCTTACGACTATTTCTCAACCAAGAAAGGCACAAGGGGAAGCTGCGGTATCAGTATTGGTCGCAATGATTGAAGGTAAAAACATAACCCATCGTTCCTACCTATTGGAAACTGAACTCATTTTACGGCAGTCTACGCGCTGATCCGCATTGGCATTAACCTCTGACACCAAATAATAAAAATCTGAACTAGAGTTTACTGGCCAAAGTTCATTCGGTTAAGTAACATAGTAGTAATTGTTATTAATCAATTCTTCAGGCAATCTCGCCTTTCAAGCTCGCTTAAATAATATCGGTACCGGTGTGGCACAAAAAGACTATGTAGGACGCGGACGTTCTTCGACAACGCAGCGTAAAAAAAATAATAACCGACGTAAAAATCCCAAGGCAAATACGGGTATTTCTAAGGTAATCGTTGTCATCGCTGCCGCGGCGTTGGTGCTATTTGTCGGTGTATTGGCGTTACTCGCTCACCATAAAAAACAGGCCGAAAAAGAAGCTACGCCTCACAAAACCGCGACGAACGGACTGCCTCCGAAACCCGAAGAACGCTGGAAATATATTAAAGAGTTAGAGAACCGCCAGATCACGGTTCCGAGCCCGGTTGAACCCACAGCAGGTGGCGAGGTTAAATCCCCCACCCAACTGACTGACGAACAACGCCAACTATTAGCGCAGATGGCTGAGGATATGCGTCAGCAACCGACTCAACTCAGCGAGGTGCCGTGGAACCAGCAAACTCCAGAACAACAACAACAGACCCTACGCCAGCAGCAGCAAAATGACGCACTTCAGCGTAAATACCAACAGCAAGAGAAACAGTTTATCTCGCAACAGCAGCAATTGAATCAATCGCGCCCTTCACAATCAGCGAATAGAGAACTGCAAGAACAGAACCGTCAAATTCAGTTACAGCACGATCGTCAACAACAAGCCTATGCAGAGCAACAAAAACGATTACAACAGGATCGTCAGCAACAAGCCTATAAAGATCAACAAAAGCAGCGCCAGCAACTGGAGCGCCAGCTAAAACAGCAACAGCAACAGCAACAGCAACAGCAACAGCAACAGCAACAGCAACATAGTGCTCCGATTACCGCTGCACAGCCAAGTCCTCCACAACAGACTAAATCGGTACCTATTGCTTCAGCTGCGCCGCAAGAAAAGGCAGAGGCGTCAACGAAACAGTGGGTAATTCAATGTGGTTCATTCAAAGGAGCTGCTCAAGCGGAATCAACACGAGCTAAGCTTGCATTCGAAGGATTTGAAAGCCGGATTACGACGGGCGGTGGCTGGAATCGTGTCGTCGTTGGCCCTTATAATCAACGCTCAAAAATTGATTCTGTTGTTAAACAGTTAAAGAATTCTGGACATACTAACTGTATAACTCTCTCCGTTGGGGGTTGAAAGCTTTTAACTCACCCCCATATATTTGAATAAGTGACTCCGCGCTTCGTCGCGGAGTTTTTATTTCAAGAGATTAAGGGGCAGCCCGTGACAACGATAGTAAGCATACGACGTAACGGTAAAGTCGTCATTGGCGGTGATGGCCAGGCAACGCTCGGTAATACCGTCATGAAAGGCAATGTAAAGAAAGTTCGTCGCCTCTATAACGATAAGGTCATCGCTGGTTTTGCTGGGGGGACTGCTGACGCCTTCACGCTTTTCGAACTATTTGAGCGTAAGCTGGAAATGCATCAAGGTCACTTAGTCAAAGCGGCGGTTGAGCTTGCCAAAGATTGGCGAACAGACCGTATGCTGCGTCGTCTAGAGGCCCTATTAGCTGTCGCAGATGAAAATGCCTCGTTAATCATTAGTGGTAACGGCGACGTCATCCAACCAGAAAACGATCTTATCGCTATCGGTTCCGGTGGCCCTTATGCCCAAGCAGCCGCAAGGGCGATGCTAGAAAATACACAATTAGATGCTCGTGAGATCGCTGAAAAGGCACTCGAAATTGCTGGTGATATCTGTATTTATACCAATAACAATCTCACGATCGAAGAACTCAACTCAGGGGATAAGGAGTAAATTATGTCTGAAATGACTCCTCGCGAAATCGTTAGCGAACTTAATCGGTTCATCATCGGCCAAGATAACGCCAAGCGCGCGGTCTCTATTGCACTGCGTAACCGCTGGCGCCGTATGCAGCTCAATGACGAACTGCGCCACGAAGTTACCCCGAAAAATATCCTTATGATTGGCCCAACTGGTGTGGGTAAAACAGAAATTGCTCGTCGTCTGGCTAAGCTTGCCAATGCACCGTTCATCAAAGTAGAAGCGACGAAATTTACGGAAGTGGGCTATGTCGGCAAAGAAGTCGATTCCATCATTCGTGACTTGACCGAAGCTGCGGTCAAAATGGTTCGCTCACAAGCTATAGAGAAAAATAAAGCGCGCGCAGTAGAACATGCTGAGGACCGCATTCTCGATGTCCTTATTCCGCCAGCAAAAAACAACTGGGGACAGGCGGACGGCGCTCAAGAAGAGTCATCAACCCGCCAATCTTTTCGTAAGAAACTACGCGAAGGTCAATTAGACGATAAAGAAATCGAAATCGACTTAGCTGCATCGCCGATGGACGTTGAGATCATGGCCCCTCCTGGCATGGAAGAGATGACCAACCAGCTGCAATCTATGTTCCAGAATATGGGCAACCAGAAACAGAAATCGCGTAAGCTAAAAATTAAAGACGCGATGAAATTACTGATTGAAGAAGAAGCCGCACGACTGGTAAACCCGGAAGAGTTAAAACAGCAAGCGATTGAGGCTGTCGAGCAGCACGGTATCGTCTTTATCGATGAAATCGATAAAATCTGTAAACGTGGCGGTCAATCATCAGGTCCGGATGTATCGCGGGAAGGTGTGCAGCGTGATCTGCTGCCGCTCGTTGAAGGGTGTACCGTTTCGACTAAGCATGGCACAGTCAAAACGGACCATATCTTATTCATCGCCTCAGGAGCCTTCCAAGTCGCTAGTCCTTCCGATCTCATTCCTGAGTTACAAGGGCGTTTACCTATTCGCGTTGAATTACAGGCGCTAACGGTTAATGATTTTGAGCGCATTCTTACCGAACCAACGGCTTCCGTTACCGTGCAATATAAAGCACTGATGGAGACCGAGGGCGTACATATTGATTTCACCGATGAGGGTATTCGACGTATTGCGGAAGCTGCATGGCAGGTCAACGAAACGACCGAAAATATCGGTGCGCGCCGCCTCTACACAGTTCTCGAAAAGCTGGTAGAAGATATTTCTTTCGAAGCCAGTGACCGTACTGGCGAGACCGTCACGATCGATGCAGAGTATGTGAGCAAACATCTCGATGTCTTGGTTGCTGATGAAGATCTCAGCCGTTTTATCCTCTAATCCTCTCCCCGACACCCAGAGCAATCTGCTCTGGGTGTCTTCCTCCTCAAGCAGTTAGCCCAAGACCTTTGCCGCATCCCACATAAAGAGATATACTTAGTCCACCTCTGGCAACCAGATGAAACGACTATGAAATATGATACTTCCGAACTCTGTGACATCTACCATGAAGAAGTTAACGTGGTTGAACCCCTATTCTCAAACTTCGGGGCACGCACCTCTTTTGGTGGTCAAATCACAACAGTAAAATGTTTCGAAGATAATGGGCTACTTTACGACCTACTAGAAGAAGACGGCTCAGGTAAAGTTTTACTCGTTGACGGGGGCGGATCAGTAAGACGTGGTCTGGTCGATGCCCAGCTGGCACAAATTGCAGTCAGCAATCAGTGGGAAGGTATTATTGTCTACGGCTCTGTGCGTCAAGTCGACGAATTGTCTGAGTTAGATATTGGTATTCAGGCTATCGCGGCTATTCCTGCGGGAGCCTCTGGTGACGGCGTGGGTGAAAGCGATATTCGCGTTAATTTTGGCGGAGTAACATTCTTCTCTGGAGATTACGTCTACGCTGATAATACCGGTATCATACTTTCTGATACGCCATTAACCGAAGACGAGTAACGGCGATAACGGCGGACAGTGACACTGCCCGCCGAATACGCTTAAACGTCGTCCATCTTACCCAGCAAGGTACGTAAACGTTCTTGCCATTGTGTCTGTTCTTCTTTCAACTGCTGATTTTCACAGCTTAGCGCTTCATGATTACCAACCGCTTGTTGTGCATCTTGCTTAAGCGTGTTGTTTTGTTCTTTTAATTCTTCAATTTCCATTTGTAGCAGGGTAATGGTGTCAATCGCCTGCTGTACCTTTGCTTCCAACTTCTCAAACATTTCAAATGACATTGTTACTCTCTCCAATTAACGCCAGGCGTTGATAATCGCATTCTTTTGATACATCTCACTGATGCACTGTAAAGCTGCGCTGATAGTCCGATTGTATGGAGGCGAGCGATACAAGTCCAGAGGCGAAAACACTTCAAGACTAGTCTGTTCTGTTTCTATCCATTAAAAAGCGCGGATCTGTCATGAAATCTGCGAAAACGCGCATTTTTTATGAGCAAGCACACACTTTTGACGCGCGCTATTTTGCGTTTTTTTCGTTAACGATAAATTCACAAGAAAAATACATTTGAGAATTTTACGAAACTCAAATACTGTCACTATTACCCCGTCAAGGAATACACTATGAGTAAAACCACTAATACGCTCACCGGTCAGTGTATCGCAGAATTTATCGGCACCGGCTTAATCATCTTCTTCGGCGTCGGCTGTGTTGCAGCATTAAAGCTGGCTGGTGCGAACTTTGGTCAATGGGAAGTCAGTATCGTCTGGGGGCTCGCAGTATCTATGGGTGCCTATGCAAGTGCTGGCGTTTCCGGTGCTCACCTGAATCCAGCGGTAAGCATCGCTCTCTGTGTGTTTGGTAACTTCGAAGCACGTAAGCTTTTCCCCTACATTTTCGCGCAAACCGCTGGCGCGTTTTGCTCGGCGGCATTGGTCTATAGTTTATACCAAAGCCTATTCATCGATTATGAAGCGACTCATCACATTGTCCGGGGATCGATGGAGAGTCTTCCCCTTGCTGGAATCTTCTCTACCTACCCTGATCCGCATCTCTCAATAGCTCAAGCTTTCTTAATTGAAGTGACTATCACCGCGGTATTAATGGGAATGATCATGAGCTTAACGGATGATGGTAATGGTATTCCTCGCGGCCCATTAGCCCCTTTACTTATTGGTCTGTTGGTCGCCGCAATTGGGGCAGCATTTGGTCCATTAACAGGTTTTGCCTTAAACCCTGCTCGTGACTTCGGCCCTAAACTGTTTGCTGATTTGGCTGGATGGGGGCACTTAGCCCTAACCGGTGGTAAAGATATTCCTTACTTCTTAGTCCCTATTTTTGCTCCAATCATCGGCGCATTAGTCGGTGCGTTCATCTACCGCACAATGATTGGCCGTCATCTGCCTCTGGCACACAATATTGAACTTGAACAGGCGCCTATCGAAAAAGCCTCTGTTCAAGAACGTAAAGTCTAATACTCACGGCGAATAGGAACTCACTATGTCTACGAAAGAAAAAAAATATATCGTCGCGCTCGATCAAGGAACCACGAGCTCCAGAGCCGTAATTCTCGACCACGATGCAAACATCATTGCCGTCTCACAGCGTGAGTTTACGCAAATCTACCCAAAGACTGGCTGGGTAGAACACGACCCAATGGATATTTGGGCGACACAAAGCTCAACCTTGGTAGAAGTCTTAGCACACGCAGATATTAGCTCGGACGAAGTGGCCGCCATTGGCATCACTAACCAACGCGAAACAACGATTATTTGGGATAAACAAAGCGGTAAGCCCATCTATAACGCCATCGTATGGCAAGATCCGCGTACCGCCGATTATTGTGCAGGTCTGAAGGATGAGGGTTATGAGGACTATATTCGCGATACCACCGGATTAGTCATCAACCCTTACTTCTCTGGAACAAAGGTGAAGTGGATCCTCGATCATGTCGAAGGTTCACGTGAGCGAGCGAAACGTGGTGAACTTCTGTTTGGTACAGTCGATACTTGGCTCGTCTGGAAAATGACCCAAGGCCGTGTCCATATTACTGATTACACCAATGCTTCACGGACCATGCTCTTTGATATCCATAAGCTGGAATGGGATCAGAAGATGCTAGACCTGCTCGATATCCCGCGGGAGATGTTGCCTGAGGTCAAAGCCTCTTCTGAGGTCTATGGCCAAACGAACATTGGCGGTAAAGGCGGTACGCGTATTCCTATTGCCGGGATAGCCGGAGACCAACAGGCTGCACTCTACGGCCAGCTTTGTGTCCAACCTGGGATGGCGAAGAATACCTACGGTACGGGTTGCTTCATGCTGATGAACACCGGCAAAAAAGCGATCACGTCGAAAAACGGTTTGTTAACCACCATCGCCTGCGGTCCTCGTGGCGAAGTTAACTACGCCTTAGAAGGAGCGGTATTCATCGGCGGCGCATCCATTCAGTGGCTACGCGATGAACTAAAATTATTTAATGATGCCGATGATTCCGAATACTTTGCTAATAAAGTAAAAGATTCTAATGGCGTTTACATGGTGCCCGCTTTTACCGGTCTTGGTGCTCCCTATTGGGACCCCTATGCGCGTGGCGCTATTTTTGGCCTAACTCGTGGGGCAAATTCAAATCATATTATCCGCGCTACGTTGGAGTCTATCGCGTTCCAAACCCGTGATGTCCTCGAAGCGATGCAACATGATGCCAATACACGTCTGCAGACGTTGCGAGTCGATGGTGGCGCAGTAGCCAATAACTTCCTCATGCAGTTCCAAGCAGATATCTTAGGGGCGCATGTTGAACGACCTGAAGTAAAAGAAGTGACGGCACTTGGCGCTGCATACCTAGCGGGCCTTGCGGTAGGTTTCTGGAGTGACCTTGAGGAAGTCCGCGCTAAAGCTGTGGTGGAAAAAGAGTTCCGTCCGTCGATTGAAACCACCGAGCGTAACTACCGCTACGCCGGCTGGAAGAAAGCCGTCTCTCGCGTTAAAGGCTGGGAAAAAGACGAATAGCACGCAGAGTGCTAAACAATAGCACTCACCGCCTCCCGTCGATGACGGGGGGCATCCCCACCTCCTCAGCCACTATGTTACACTCACCTCCTGTTTTCTCTGACTACCCTGATGACTCAGCATGAAACATACACTCACGTACCCTTTCTACCGCGTCACCGAAGCTGCCGCCATTGCTGGCTTCGCGTGGCTAGGACGCGGTGATAAAAATCTTGCCGACGGTGCAGCCGTAGCGGCAATGCGCCAAGAACTTAACGCCTTACCGATCGACGGAACAATCGTCATTGGTGAAGGTGAGATTGACGAAGCGCCAATGCTCTATATTGGTGAGAAGGTTGGACAAACCCGTGGCCCATCTATCGATATCGCTGTAGACCCGATAGAGGGCACCCGCATGACGGCATGCGGACAAAGCAATGCTCTCTCTGTCATGGCCGTAGCCGAAGCGGGCACTTTGCTGCACGCTCCCGATATGTATATGGAAAAATTAATCGTCGGCCCTAAAGCAACAGGCGTTATTGATTTACACCTCTCCCTAGCAGAGAACCTGCGTCTTATTAGCCAAGCATTGCAAAAACCGTTGAATACCCTAACGATCTCTATTCTCGATAAACCGCGCCACGCTCCCATTATCGCTGACCTACATCGCTTAGGTGTTCGGGTCTTTACCTTTCCCGATGGCGATGTGTCTGCCTCATTATTAACCTGCTTCCCAGACCAACCCATCGATGTCATGTACGGTATTGGCGGCGCACCTGAGGGGGTGATTTCTGCGGCGGCAGTCCGCGCGTTGGGCGGAGATATGCAAGCTCGTCTACTGACTCGTATACAGGTTAAAGGTGCCGGTGATACGCACCATCGTGCGAGTCAGGAAGAGGAGGCGCGTTGCCAAGCCATGGGGCTTACCTTGGGAGAAGTGCTGCGGCTGGATGACCTAGCGAAAAGCGATAATGTTCTCTTTAGTGCAACCGGCATTACTGATGGCGATCTTCTTGCCGGGATCCGCATCACTGAGTCATCAATAACGACTCACAGCCTGGTCATTGATGGCCAACAAAAAACGCTACAGTGGCTGAAAACGGTCAACCCGTTGGCCCGATAACTCGACAACTCACTGGAGGTCATGATGGCAGTATGGTGTACAGGAAAAATTATTGAGGTTAAGCCGTGGACCGACACCCTTTTTAGTTTAATCGTCGATGCCCCCATTGCCCCCTTTACCGCAGGGCAGTTTGCGAAACTCAGCCTTACCTTGGAAGGAGAAACCCTTCAACGTGCCTACTCGTACGTCAACGCTCCTTCTCAGACCCCGCTCGAATTTTATCTCGTTCATGTTCCAGAAGGACGCTTAAGCCCGGCATTATTGGCACTCAAACCGGGGGATGAAGTGTTGGTTACCCAAGAAGCGGCCGGGTATTTTGTCCTAGAAGAGGTGCCCGATGCGAAGGAGCTCTGGATGATTGCCACGGGTACCGCGATCGGTCCGTATCTTTCTATTTTACAGCAAGGGGAAGATTTAGAACGATTCGACACCATTATTCTGGTACATGCTGCCCGCCATGCCGCCGATCTTAGCTATATGCCGTTATTCGAACAGCTTCAGCTGCGTTATGGTGACAAGCTACGGATCCAGACAGTTGTGAGCCGGGAAAATGCTACAGGCAGTTTACGCGGTCGTGTTCCAGCCTTGCTTGATGATGGATCACTAGAAAAGGCTGTTAATACGCAGATCTGCGCCGAGAATAGCCATATTATGATCTGCGGTAACCCCGAGATGGTGAGAGAGACCCAGAAGTACCTGAAAGAACAGCGCGGACTACGTAAGCATCTTCGTAGAAAGCCGGGCCACATCACCAGCGAACACTATTGGTAGCGACCGCCGCTACCCGCCCCCGTGATGCCATCTTTCACCACGGGGGCATCAGATAGTGACTATTTTTTTATTTAAAGCCTGAATAGCGCCTCAAATAAAATTTGATAAAAGTCACCGAAAATAGTTACCTTAACTCTAGAATATAAAATCAATTACCCGCTGTCGCACGAAAGATGAATAACTAAGACAAAAGGATATGTCGATGGAAAATATAAAACCTTAATCGCTAAATAATATTTATGATGGAAATACCAACTCTAATTATGAAGCTGGGGGAACTTGTCATAAATCAAAAAACAAAGGAGGAGTATACGGCCTCATCGATGCTGGTGGTGCTGGAATATTTGCAGGATTAGTAGCAGGCTCAACCGGCCTATGGGGATGGGAACAGATGTCGTAGCCGGAATGATTAGCGGTCAATGTAGACCGAATAGCTTTGGCAGTGACGGACGACCAAATACTTCTGCTGGAAGACGCTAGGATGCCCAGTGTACCTAGTGATTACAAAAACAGGAGGAGTGAGTAAAATGAGAAAATCACTTTATTATTTATCTTTATTTCTTAGCGGCTTTTATTTATTAAAATTCGCTCATATTTTTGAAATAGATAAATCAAGAATAACTATTGAATCAATATCGAATCATCTAGTAATGATCATTATTCTCGTTGCATTAACTCGGTGGGGGATGAAAGCATATCGATATCTAACAAAATCCTAGCGTCATTACATCACTCTAGCAGTGAATATTCTCTTGGTAACGGGTTGAGAGCAACCATCCTTCAAGTACTCTATGATCGCTTAGAATGCACAAAAGTCCCGTGACAGAATCACAGGGCTTTAGTACTCTAATTTAGGTTGCGATCGGGTAAGGATAGACGGCCAGCGTCCCGGCCTTCAACAGAATAACTCAGCATCCAATGGGAATAACAGTTTAACCCGCTCGGGAAAGAAGTGGGCTCTACAAACACTATAAGAGCTAAAAGGTAATATCATGAGATACGTCGCTTTCTTTTTCCTGATTCTGTTGGCCACGGGACTAACCAATCAAGCCGACGCACAGCCTGTATCAATGCCCTTACCTGACACCGCCCCTTACTTGCTTCCTGATGCACCTACCTTCGAACTGACCATCACACAGTTCCGTCAGCAATTTAGTCAGCAATTCCCCACTACGCCTCTGCAAGAGTTTAGGGCCATTAAAACAGGCTCGATGCAGAAACTGGTTACTATTGCCGCAACCAAAATTAGTGAAACAATCTATGCCTCTACCGCCTTAGAAGTGGGTACGGCAAAGATAAAATCTATTCAGCTTACCTGGCTCCCTGTTCCGGGTAATCAGGCCACAGCATCGCGCCAGCAAGCGATGAGTTATATTCTTAATATGATCCATTTTTTCTCACCGCAGCTCACCACCAAGCAATGCCAAGAACATCTAGAGCGGCTATTGACTATCGGTAAAGGAAAAAGCTACACGCTATCGAATGAAGGTCCAGTAAGGTATATTTTGTCTGATAAAGGCGAAGGGGGTATGACCTTTGCTGCAGAACCCGTTAAATTAGTACTTAGTGACGCACAGTGATTGACCGATTTGTGATCCTGAGCAAATGGGCCGATCTGACACTGTTTATAGTGAACCTAGACGCTATTGCACAGCGTAATAGCATTTTACTCAAGCGCGTAATGCGGAGGAAAGCATGCGACATCCATTAGTAATGGGCAATTGGAAACTTAACGGTAGTAAGCAACTCACAGCGGATTTGATCAGTGGGCTGCAGTCAGCACTTACAGAAGTACAGGGCTGTAAAGTCGTTATCGCGCCACCTGCGCTGTATCTCGCTCAAGCGGTCGCAGCCGTGCAAGGCAGCGACATTGGCGTCGGTGCACAGAATATCGATGTAAATCTTTCGGGTGCGTTCACTGGCGAAACCTCTGCAGAAATGGTGAAAGACAATGGTGCGGGCTACGTCATTATTGGCCACTCGGAGCGCCGTACCTATCACCATGAAAGCGATGAGCTGGTTGCCGAAAAGTTCGCCGTTGTCAAACAACAAGGTTTGATCCCTGTCTTGTGTATTGGTGAGACCGAGGCTGAAAACGAAGCAGGAAAAACCGAAGAAGTCTGTGCACGTCAAATTGATGCCGTGATCAAGACTCAAGGTGTCGAGGCATTCCATGGTGCAGTGATTGCCTACGAACCTGTCTGGGCAATCGGTACCGGTAAGTCAGCAACCCCTGCGCAAGCACAAGCGGTACATAAATTTATCCGCACGCATATTGCTAAACAAAGCCCAACAGTCGCGGATCAAGTCATCATTCAATATGGTGGTTCGGTCAACGACAAGAATGCCGCTGAGCTTTTTGGTCAGCCTGATATCGACGGTGCGCTAGTCGGTGGCGCCTCGCTTAAAGCCGATGCGTTTAGTGTTATCGTTAAAGCCGCAGCTGCAGCGAAAGCATAATAATGCCCCTATCGCAGCCTAGTTGCGATAGGGATCCCCCAAAGCCTCACACCGATGATCCTGCAATTCTTCTGCCGAGCCAAGTACACCCTTAGTCCAATCCGTGCGCAGTACCAGAGCCACTAAGCGCCCATCCGCGAGCGTTGTAACCGCTATCCCCTCTCTTCCACTACCGGGGTTAATATCAGGTAATTCGGTTACTACGCGTTGGAATAGTGACAGTGACCGTAACTGATCTAGTGTTAAGGCGCGTATCCAATACCTATGATTTAACAGCGTATAGCGCTGCCAGTGTTCTGTAATCGTTGATTGTTGTACGGCAAGCTGATGTGCGATATCGCCACGTAGGCAGGACATATGAATATGTAACTGGTTCTGAGAACGGCCCCATTTGGCGTTAATAGCGAGTGATAACAAAGTACTAGGAATGGGCTTGGCCAGCGTACGGCTTAATTGCGGTAATTGCGTCCACGCCAAATAGAAGTAATTAGGTGTTTGCGGTTGTTGAAGTTCGAGACTTTCAACACCTGAGACTTTAGCCGTAGGAATGAGCAAATATTGTACGATGCCGACTTTGTCTTTGAGTAAGGCATAACCCTGACTCAGTTCAACACGTTGACAAGGGCTCGGAACATGTCGCGCTTGCTGATGGGGTACGCACTGTCGACTGACGATAGTCCATAATGCGTTGCTGTTTGCATGAAGGTGATATCCATACCATGCGCCGAGCACTATAACTACCGTAATGAGTAGCGCACTGAGTCTTTTGATCACTAGCCGATTCATAGGTCCGTATCTCGCCGAGAAGAGTGTACTCAGTGTACGTCTTCCCGGCGAAATGTCAGCGCAAATTACGGCTTCATGATTTGGTCGTAGGTTCCGCCATCGCTGAAGTGTGTTTTCTGCGCGTTCGCCCAGCCGCCGAACTTCTCATCCACGGTGAAGAGGTGAAGAGGTTTGAATACAGACGCATATTTCTTCTCCACAGCGGGATCACGTGGACGATAATAGTTCTGCGCGATGATCTCTTGTCCCTGAGGCGAATAAAGATACTTGAGATAGGCCTCGGCCACCGGACGGGTCCCTTTCTCATCGACAACTTTATCGACGACTGAAACTGTCGGCTCAGCAAGGATGGACTCTTTCGGTGTGATGATCTCGAACTGATCCTTTTTCAGCTTATTGACCGCTAAATAAGCTTCATTCTCCCACGCAATCAACACATCGCCAATACCGCGCTCAACAAAAGTATTGGTTGCGCCGCGGGCGCCTGAGTCCTGAACTTGAACGTTTTTATAAAGTGCGCGAACAAAAGCTTCTGCCTGCTTGGGATCACCCTTATGGCTGTCTAATGCATAACCCCATGCCGCCAGATAATTCCAACGCGCTCCGCCAGAAGTCTTAGGATTTGGTGTAATAACATTAACACCCGGTTTGATCAGATCATTCCAGTCGTGGATACCTTTGGGGTTACCTTTACGGACGAGAAAAACAATAGTAGAAGTATAAGGGGCTGAATTATCAGGAAGTCTCTTTTGCCATGATTTATCAATACGGCCACGTTGCGCGATGGCATCGACATCAGATTGTAAAGCTAAAGTGACAACATCGGCACGAATACCATTAATGACCGAAGTAGCTTGTTTTCCCGACCCACCGTGTGACTGTCTCACCACAACATTGTCGCCGGTTTTCTGCTTATAGTAAGCCGAGAAAGCCTTATCGTATTGCTCGTAAAACTCTCTGGTAGGATCGTAGGAAACATTTAATAGCTGAAAGTCTTTTGCCAGCACGCTGGCAGATACCATCAGCAAACCTACTCCGAGTTGCCACTTTTTCATAGTCACCCCTTATCGTTTATTACGCGTAGAGTGACATGAGATATCGCAGAACTTAAAGAATAAAAAGTGAATTTTTATATCTCAAAAGCATATAGCTTTGCCGCTTAATACAGTCGCTTCGCGGTTGCCATTAAATCGCCGCGGAAAGGTCTACGCATGTTCTCGATGGCATCAATAATATCGTGATGCACCATACGATCATTTTGTACACCCACACATCGGCCGCCAAACCCCTGTAATAATAAGTCCACGGCGTAAGCCCCCATTCTTGAGGCTAGAATTCGGTCGAAGGCACAGGGCGCACCACCACGCTGGATATGGCCCAATACCGTCGCGCGCGTTTCTCTTCCCGTCTCTTTCTCGATATAACGCGCCAACTCGCTACAGTCGCAAATCAGTTCGGTGATCGCGACAATTGCATGCTTCTTCCCTTTTTTAAGGCCAGCTTGAATTTCACTTACCAACTCCTCACGCGTGTAAGGAATTTCAGGAAGCACGACATATTCACAGCCCCCCGCAATCGCGGCTGACAGGGTCAAATCACCACAATGGCGCCCCATCACTTCTACAATGGAAATACGTTGATGTGAGGAGGAGGTATCACGTAGACGGTCAATGGCTTCCACTACCGTTTCGAGAGCGGTTTGGTAGCCGATAGTATAATCGGTACCCGCGACATCGTTGTCGATTGTCCCCGGTAAACCAATGCAAGGAAACCCCATTTCGGTCAGGCGTTTTGCACCCATATAAGAGCCATCGCCGCCGATCACTACCAGCGCATCTAGGCCGCGCTTGCGCATATTATCGATGGCAATCTGGCGAACCGATTCTTCTTTAAACTCAGGGAAGCGTGCCGAGCCTAAAAAAGTTCCCCCCCGATTAATCACATCAGAAACGCTATAGCGATCGAGGCTTAACATCCTGTCTTCATACAATCCAAGGTAGCCATCGTAGATACCAAATAATTCTAAACCTTCCGCGAGGCCAGCACGCACAACGCCACGAATGGCTGCATTCATGCCTGGAGCGTCCCCGCCACTGGTCAGTACACCGATTTTTTTGATCATAGCAACCCCTGGATGATGGATAAAAGATGCAAAGCAAAAAGAAGGAATTGGCCTCGGTCACTACATCGTAGCCGAGACCAAAGACAATAATATAACATACCCCATTGATCGAGTTGACACAGGTCATCGAAACTCGCCGCTGAAGCATGATCTTTTTCGGTAAGGATTAAAAGGTATAACTAAGCCCTACATTAGCCATCAGCGAACAATTCTCGATACCTGCTCCCTTTTTCGCTGAATCGTTAATGCCTTCCATGCGGTCGTCGTAGGACATCCGTCCTTTTTTATTAAAGGTCCGTCCCCATGTTCCTTCCCAGTATAGCTTCGCATTATCGGTAAGATAATAACCGGCGTTTAGCGAGAGCGAGGCAAATTTCTGTTTAGAAATCGATGACTTGAAGGTCGTATCGGCGAGATAGTGCTCGTCCGTATCGTTTGCTCGCCCCCAAGCACTATACTTGAACGCGCCACCAAACTCCCATTGTTGATAGCGATAAGTCGCTAGCATACCAATATAGGGGGTTTTAAAGGTCTGATGATAGGTGATAGCGAGTAAATCATTAGGCAACTCCCCGACTTGGCTACCATTATCGTAGTTGTAGCTCCCCCCGCGAGCGCTAAAGTGATAGCGTGTCTGTTGATAACCACTGAGTACGCCAATACGCGCGTCATCATTGGATAGGAGCCAGTATTTTAGGCTAATATCAAATTGGTTAGCATCATTTAGCTTGGTATTAGGGTGATGACTCTTTGAGGTCCAACTTTTTTGATCTTCGTCCTCCCAATCGTAATCGTTCATCATCCCACCACGCTTCGCGAGAGTCGTCCATCCCGTAAGGCCCAGTGAGAGTTCTGGTAAGAGTGTCCATTCTATTCCGCCCTTTATGATGGGGGCGTTGCGAAATCGCCAATTTAATTGGCTATCTTTATGTCCGTTGTCCGGGTCATAAACACGCTCTTTCGTTTGTGCGGATAGCGTTCCCAGTCCGAGATCTACCCTAACGTCTTGCCAAGAAGGATTATATCGATCCGCTGCAAACGCATTAGCCGCGAAGCTACTTCCTACTACAACCATTACTACGCGAGTCATTGCTTTCATTATTATCTCATCCTTGTTGATATAAATCCTTTATATTCAGCCAGTTAAATTAGATATTCTCAACTAAATTCTAAGCAATGTTTAGGTTCTATTTAACTAAACCACTAACCTCAGAACAGCGTACCGCTTACTTAGCGCTGGACGATCTAGCCAGCCTTAACGCTCGTTAGCCGTGAATACAGCGGTAAAATTGACTAAAATAGCTCCCTTTCCCTCCGCTTTTTTAGACAAAATACTGCTTCATTAGCAAAGGCTGTGTATAATGGCTCAGATATTGTCCCCGCTCTTTATCTAATCCAAGAAGACTATGGCTCAAGGTACGTTATTTATTGTTTCCGCTCCCAGTGGTGCGGGTAAATCGAGTTTACTCCAAGCGTTGCTGAAAACTCAGCCGTTATACGATACTCAGGTGTCTATTTCCCATACCACGCGCAATATCCGTCCAGGAGAAGTGCAAGGTGAGCACTACCATTTTGTGTCCAAAGAAGCATTTACCGCGATGATCGCCGACAATGCCTTTTTCGAGCATGCTGAGGTATTTGGAAACTATTACGGCACGTCTCGTCATGCCATTGAGCAAGTACTGGCGACCGGGGTGGATGTTTTCTTGGATATCGATTGGCAGGGCGCACAACAAGTTCGTCAACAAATGCCGAATGCGCGGAGTATTTTTATTCTTCCTCCCACGCAAGACGAACTCGACCGTCGCTTACGTGGACGCGGTCAAGATGATCATGACGTCATTGTGTCGAGAATGGCGAAAGCGGTTGATGAAATGAGCCACTATGCCGAATACGATTATTTAATCGTTAATGACGATTTCGATCTCGCACTGTCAGATTTGAAAACCATCATCCGTGCAGAACGTTTACGGATGCATCGCCAAAAATCTCGGCATAGCGCACTTATTAGCAAATTATTGGCAGACTGAACGCGGTTCAGTATCATGCCTTATCTATACAAGATCAGTGGAGTAACACCTATATGGCACGCGTAACCGTACAAGATGCAGTAGAACAAGTAGGCAACCGTTTTGACTTGGTATTGGTCGCGGCTCGTCGCGCACGTCAATTACAAGTTGGCGGTAAAGATGCTCTGGTTCCAGAAGAAAATGATAAGCCAACGGTTATCGCGCTACGTGAAATCGAAGAAGGCTTAATCACTAATGGTATTCTTGATGTGCGTGAGCGCCAAGACCAGCATGAGCAGGAAGCGGCTGAACTCCACGCCGTTAATGCTATCGCCGAAGGCCGTCGTTAATTCTGATAGTGAAGGTAGCCCTTGTATCTGTTTGAAAGCCTTAACCAACTAATTGAGAAATACCTGCCTGAAGAGCATATCTTACGTCTCAAGCAGGCATACCTTGTTGCGCGTGATGCTCACGAAGGACAAACCCGTTCGAGTGGTGAGCCTTATATCACCCACCCAGTAGCTGTCGCCTGTATTTTGGCAGGTATGAAGCTGGATCATGAAACGCTGATGGCGGCCTTGCTGCACGACGTGATTGAAGATACAGCCGTTACTTACCAAGAAATTGAACAGCTATTTGGTGAGAGTGTCGCAGAGTTGGTGGAAGGCGTTTCTAAACTGGATAAATTAAAATTCCGGGATAAGAAAGAAGCTCAAGCAGAAAACTTTCGTAAAATGATCATGGCGATGGTGCAAGACATCCGCGTCATCTTGATCAAACTTGCCGATCGTACGCATAACATGCGTACTCTCGGCTCGTTACGTACCGATAAACGTCGACGGATTGCGCTCGAAACTCTCGAGATTTATAGCCCACTTGCCCACCGTTTAGGTATTCATCACCTAAAAACGGAATTGGAAGAGTTGGGTTTCGAAGCCCTCTATCCTAACCGTTACCGCGTCATCAAAGAAGTGGTGAAAGCAGCACGCGGCAATCGTAAAGAGATGATCCAGCGTATCTTAAGTGAGATCGATGGCCGCCTCCAAGAGGCCGCTATTCCTTGTCGGGTGAGTGGACGCGAGAAACACCTCTATTCGATTTATCGCAAGATGCACCTGAAAGAGCAACGTTTCCATTCCATCATGGATATCTACGCCTTTCGCGTTATCGTCAAAGATATCGATACCTGCTATCGCGTACTGGGCCAAATGCACAGCTTGTTTAAGCCGCGCCCAGGACGGATGAAAGATTATATTGCTATCCCCAAAGCCAACGGCTATCAATCCCTGCACACCTCGATGATTGGGCCGCATGGCGTGCCGGTCGAAGTGCAGATCCGTACTGAAGATATGGATCAAATGGCAGAGATGGGGGTGGCTGCTCATTGGGCGTATAAACAGCAAGGTGAAAGCGTCACCACCGCACAGCTTCGCGCGCAGCGCTGGTTACAAAGCCTCATCGAGTTACAACAAAGTTCGGGTAACTCTTTCGAATTTATCGAGAGCGTTAAATCGGATCTCTTTCCCGATGAAATCTACGTCTTCACCCCAGAGGGGCGGATCGTCGAATTACCTTCAGAAGCGACCCCTGTCGACTTCGCTTATGCGGTCCATACCGACATTGGTCATGCTTGCGTCGGAGCAAGAGTTGATCGCCAGCCCTATCCCCTCTCGCAGCCGTTGACGAGTGGACAGACTATCGAAATCATCACTGCACCTGGGGCGCGACCCAATGCAGCATGGCTAAACTTCGTGGTGAGTTCAAAAGCGCGCGCTAAAATTCGCCAACTGCTTAAGAACCTTAAACGAGAAGACTCTGTTCTACTTGGCCGCCGCCTACTCAGCCACGCGCTGGGGGGAAGTAAAAAACTGGCAGAAGTGCCACAAGAAAATATTCAGCACGAACTTGAGCGTATGAAGCTAGCCAGCTTCGACGACTTATTAGCAGAAATTGGGTTAGGAAATGCCATGAGTGTCGTGGTAGCCAAAAACCTTCTGCCGCAGCCTGAAACCCAAGAACCAACCCCGGCAGGCAACACGAAACGCCATAAGCTACCGATCAAAGGCGCCGAGGGTGTATTAATTACCTTTGCTAAATGCTGTCGACCCATACCCGGTGACCCAATATTGGCACATATCAGTCCCGGTAAAGGGCTGGTCATTCATCACGAATCGTGTCGTAACATTCGCGGCTTTAGTAAAGATGCCGAGAAATTTATGCCTGTAGAATGGGACAGCCATACTGAGCAAGACTTTATCGCCGAGTTAAAGGTCGATATGTTCAATCATCAAGGCGTCTTGGCTAACTTAACCGCGGCTATCAATCAAGAGCGCTCTAATATTCAGAGTCTCAATACTGAAGAGCGTGATGGCCGAGTTTATACCGCTTATTTGCGTCTTACGGTACACGATCGCGTTCATCTGGCGAATATTATGCGTAAATTACGCGTGATGTCGGATGTCATCAAAGTCCAACGTAACCGTAACTAATCCGATGAATAGCCAACGACTTGCTCGAATACAGGAAATGCTGGCACGACGCCAGCCTGACCTAACCGTCTGCCTTGAGCAAGTCCATAAGCCCCATAATATCTCTGCGATTGTACGTACTGCCGATGCGGTCGGCATCCATGATATTCATGCCGTTTGGCCAGACGAACACATGCGTACAGCCGCTTCGTCTTCGGCCGGTAGTAATAACTGGGTGAACGTACACACCCACGAAAGCATAGAGCAAGCCGTGACAGAGTTTACGCGTCAAGGTATGCAGATACTGGCGACTAACCTCAGTGAAAAAGCGATAGATTTCCGCGACATCGACTATACCCGCCCCACTTGTATCATCATGGGGCAGGAGAAAACGGGGATCAGTGAGAAGGCATTAGCCCTCGCCGACCATCACGTCGTTATTCCAATGGTAGGGATGGTTCAGTCGTTGAATGTCTCAGTGGCTTCGGCACTTATTCTCTACGAAGCGCAACGTCAGCGGCAGATTGCAGGGTTATACCAACGAGATTATAGCGATATCGACTCGCAGGAGCAGCAGCGCTTACTGTTTGAAGGCGGATACCCGACGCTCGCCCGCGTCGCGAAGCATAAGGGGTTAGCCTACCCGTCTATTGACCAAGCAGGTGAAATTCACGCTGACCAAGCATGGTGGGACAGCATGCAAGCCACGAGAAAACGATGAAAGGCCGCCTGCTTGATGCCATTCCGCTAACCACGTTGACCGGAGTTGGCGCGAGCCAATCAGCAAAATTAGCGAAAATTGGGCTGCATACGCTACAAGACTTATTATTACACCTCCCCTTACGTTATGAAGATCGCACTCACCTCACCGCCATCAATGACTTACAAGCAGGGTCTCATACCACTGTCCGTGGCGAGGTCTTACACAGCGAAATCACTTTCGGTCGGCGTCGTATGCTTGTCTGTCAAATTAGCGATGGTACCGGCAGCCTGACGTTACGCTTTTTCAACTTTAACGCAGGAATGAAAAACGGCCTCGCGGTAGGGAGAAGCATTATCGCCTGGGGTGAAATTCGGCGTGGACAGCGTGGGCCAGAAATCATCCACCCAGAGTATCGCCAGCAGGATGAACAGCAACCCATAGCGCTACAAGAGACGCTGACGCCGGTCTATCCTGCGACCGAAGGCATTCGACAAGTGACGTTACGTAATCTTACCGACCAAGCATTGGTGTTGCTGCAACATAATCCTATTCAAGAGCTACTGCCTGCGGAGCTCTGTCGTGGTCTACTGTCATTAACCGACGCATTACAGCTGCTCCACCGGCCGCCTCCTGAACTGCAGTTAGCCGACGTCGAACTAGGCCGTCACCCTGCACAATTACGACTGATTACCGAAGAGTTACTTGCCCATCAGCTGAGTATGTTACAAGCGCGGGCCGGAGTTCAGCAGTATCGAGCCTTATCCTTTAAGCACGACCCTCGATTATCGACACAGTTCTTAAGCAATTTACCTTTTGCACCCACTGCCGCTCAGCAGCGTGTCGTTAAAGAGATCGAACAGGATTTAGCGCATCCTTATCCAATGTTACGTCTAGTACAGGGCGATGTAGGGTCTGGAAAAACCTTGGTGGCTGCATTAGCCGCCTTACAGGTTATTGCCGCCGATCAGCAAGTGGTGATGATGGCACCGACCGAACTTCTTGCCGAACAGCACGCCCTTAACTTTCGTAACTGGTTTGAGCCGCTAGGTATTCAAGTAGGCTGGTTGGCAGGCAAACAGAAAGGGAAAGCGCGTGCGGCTGAGCAAGAGCGGATTGCTCGGGGTGAAGTCCAAATGGTGGTAGGTACCCATGCTCTGTTCCAAGAACATGTCCAATTCCAGCATTTAGCATTGGTGATTATCGATGAGCAGCACCGCTTTGGCGTCCATCAGCGTCTCGCTTTATGGGAAAAAGGGCAACAGCAGGGCTTCCATCCCCATCAATTAATTATGACGGCAACACCAATCCCGCGAACCTTAGCGATGACCGCATACGCGGATTTAGAAACCTCGACTATCGATGAATTGCCCCCTGGGCGTACACCGGTGACGACCGTCGCGATCCCCGATTCACGTCGTAGCGAAATTATCTCGCGCGTCGAAAGCGCCTGTGCCGAAGGCCGACAAGCCTACTGGGTCTGTACCTTAATTGAGGAATCAGAACTACTTGAAGCGCAAGCCGCCGAAAACACGTTAATCGAGCTACAGGTCGCCTTACCGGCGATGCGCATTGGTTTAGTACACGGCAGAATGAAACCAGCCGAAAAACAGCAAATTATGCAACAGTTCAAGGGACATGAGCTGGACCTACTCATCGCCACTACGGTCATTGAAGTAGGAGTGGATGTACCGAATGCAAGTTTAATGATTATCGATAATGCTGAGCGCTTGGGCCTAGCTCAATTACACCAATTACGCGGACGCGTGGGTCGCGGCGCCATTGCCTCACACTGTGTCTTGCTCTACAAACCGCCGCTGAGTAAAACGGCGCAAAAACGATTACAGGTTCTGCGCGATACCAACGATGGCTTTATCATTGCGCAGCACGATCTTGAAATACGGGGACCTGGTGAATTACTAGGTACCAAGCAGACCGGTAACGCAGAATTCAAAGTCGTCGATTTAGTGCGCGACCAGCAACTGATCCCTGAAGTACAACGTATTGCTAAACACCTTCACCAGAACTATCCCGAACAGTCGAAAGCATTGGTAGAACGGTGGTTACCCGAGAAAACGCTGTTTAGTAATGTGTAAGTAAGCCGCTACTCACTCACCATAAGCAATCGTTTGCAATCGACGATGACTCGATTAGAATTGCCCTTTTTATTATCCTGCCAGAGAAAAATTATGTCTGCCGAACGTGTCGAACCGACTGAAAACCCGCCACTCGCTCCGCGCAGTGAGCTTATTTATAACTTAGAGGCACGTCCCCCGCTTCCTCAAGCCATCTTCGCGGCGCTACAGCACCTGCTAGCGATGTTCGTCGCGGTGATTACTCCCGCATTGCTGATCTGTAAGGGGTTAAATTTACCGGCAGAAGATACTCGTCATATCTTAAGCATGTCGCTGTTTGCTTCAGGAATCGCCTCCCTGCTCCAAATCAAGACTTGGGGTCCGATTGGCTCCGGGCTCCTCTCGATACAGGGAACCAGTTTTAATTTTGTCTCTCCCCTCATTATGGGAGGGCTTGCTTTGAAGCAGGGAGGCGCAGAACCGTCTTCTATGCTGGCGGCGTTGTTTGGTACCTTGATGCTGGCATCCTGTACCGAAATGGTTATCTCGCGGATACTGCCTTACGTCCAACGCGTGATCACGCCGTTGGTCTCCGGCATCGTGGTCATGATTATCGGCCTTTCATTGATTCAGGTCGGCTTAACCTCGGTGGGCGGCGGCTTTAGCGCTATGGCTGACCATAGCTTCGGCTCGCCAACGAATCTGCTATTGGCTGGCGTCGTGCTCTTGACGATCATCCTACTCAATCGCCAGAAAAATCCTTATCTACGTATCGCGGCCCTCTTTATTGCCATGCTCGTTGGCTATTTACTGGCATGGGCGATGGGGGTTTTACCCAGCGCACTCCCTAGCACTGGTCATGCGCTGGTCATGTGGCCACAGCCATTACGCTACGGGCTCGCGATCGACTGGAATCTATTACTGCCCTTAATGTTAGTCTTTATGGTGACCTCGCTAGAAACGATTGGCGACATCACCGCTACGTCCGACGTCTCAGAACAGCCAGTTAAAGGACCGCTTTATATGCGACGCCTCAAAGGCGGCGTACTCGCCAACGGGGTAAATAGCTGTGTCTCCGCGCTTTTTAATACGTTTCCTAACTCGTGTTTTGGCCAAAATAATGGGGTCATTCAACTCACTGGCGTCGCGAGCCGCTATGTCGGCTTTATTGTCGCCATCATGTTGATGCTACTCGGCCTTTTCCCCTCGGTCAGTGATATCGTACAAAATATTCCTGAACCGGTACTAGGGGGAGCGACCTTGGTCATGTTTGGTACGATTGCCGCCTCAGGCGTACGTATCGTGGCACGCGAAACACTGAACCGCAGAGCAATTATGGTCATGGCGCTATCATTGGGGATAGGGCTAGGTGTCTCGCAACACCCTGAGATCCTACAGTTTGCCCCACAGTGGTTACGCACCCTATTCTCTTCAGGGATCGCCGCAGGAGGCATCACCGCTATCGTATTAAATCTGGTTTTACCCCGCGAGGAGTAAACCTTGATGTACGACTGATTATTGATCCAGATAGTCAGTCGTCGTTGTGTCCCTTGAGATCACTCTATTTTTAAGGCATAACCTACAGTCGGCTCCCAATTAGGAAACCTTGATGAAGTTACTCCTTAAGTTACTTTTGTCTCTTATGTTGCTCCTCCTCATCGTGCTCAGTGTCGGCTATGCCTTCTTACGAAGTCATTGGGGGATTACAACCGTTAGCCGATGGATAAGCGATGCCACGCCTTATCATTTATCAGTTCAACGCTTTACTCACGATTGGTCACACCCCTTACGTTTCGAACTCAATACTGTTACCTTCGGTGAAGATGGCCAACCGGCTCTACTCATTACGGATAAGCTTACTTTAACGCTCACCGCCCATCAGTTGATAAGCCCCTTGCACTTTTCACGCATTACGATTGAGCAAGGTACGCTAGTACTCAGTAATTTAACCCCTGAAGTCACCCTGCCGGTCAGTGCAGACCATTTAGTGCTGCAGGCGGTTAAACTATTGAATCCTTACCCAACCCATTGTCTCTCGGCGAAGAAAATTGATGGCATCTTATCGCCTTGGCAGCCGAGTCAACAGGCTCTATTAGGGAAAAAATTTACCTTTGCTTTCTCTGCACAAATGGTCAATATCGCCCACCAACAGTTCGATAAGCTCGTAGCTACAGGTAATAAAGATCACGAGCGCTTAATAATAAATACCCTATCTGGTGCTGTTGAACGCGGGACCTTCAGCGGACAGCTATCACGATCGGCGGATGGGCAATGGCAGGTCCCCTCCCTTCAGCTCGACAACATTCGTTTTCAAACCACAAAGCGACTTAACGAGCTACTTCGTCCGTTTACACTGGCGGCTATCGATCTGCATAATCTATCGATTAACCATCTTAGTATCGTTGGTCCCGACTGGGTGATTAACGACCTCTCGGCGACTGGTCAACACCTCGTTAACCCCCCATCCCCCTCCGGTCATTTAGTCGTCGACGCACAAAGCATGGTGATAGGGACTGAAGAATGGTCCAACCCTCATCTCACACTCACCGCCCAAAACGATGCGCTTTCGATTGATAAATTTAATGTGGGATGGGCAAGAGGTACGGTCACAGCCCGAGGCCAATGGCAGAAAAGTAGCGGTAATTTATCACTGGACGAGCTTAGCCTTAGCGATATTCGCTATACACTACCCGAAAATTGGCGCGCTTTTTTACACACCGAACTCCCGCCGGCAATCAGCTCAATCACCGTAAAAAGCTTTAACTTTAATAATGGATTGTTGATTGATGTTACTCCGCAGTTTCCGTTCCAAATGACTGCAGCGCATATCACTGGCAATCAACTATTACTTGCCGAGCAGCATCGTTGGGGGCTATGGGCAGGCACTGCGGAATACTATGCCGCGGCGGCAACCTTTAATCGCCAAGATGTCCGTGCGTTGTGGTTTACGCTAGAAGCGAATAATGAAACGCTAGTCTTGCGGGATATCAAGTCACTTGTTGATGAAGGCCCAATGGTGGGAAATTTAACCGTTTCGCAGCAGCCCCCTCATACTTTTGCGCTGACATTGCGGGGTGATAAAGTCCCGTATGCGGCACTGACCGCTAGGCTCTGGCCGCAACCGCTATCGGGACGGGGAAGTTTTACTCTCCAATTGAAAGGTGCACTTCCCTCGTTGCTGGAAGCCCCCGCGTATCTTGATGGGACGATAACGACGCCCACCTTTACCCAACGGGTCGCCCCCTAACAAATTAGGCTGGCATTCGCCAGCCTATACTCCTTTTAACGAGGCGCTGAACCCCCCTCTTCCAATGGTTTCTCGGCTTGCGCGGGAAGCACCAGATAGACGCCTTGGAAGACTGCGCCTTGGTGATGTTCATCACTCAATATGACGTCTAAGCTTACTCGCGCCTTACGCCCACAGGCAAGACGGTCCAAATCACCTTTCAATGAGCCTAAATCGGCGCTGGCTGTAGGCCGACCCTGCAAGGGCTGGCTATAGCGAATATGCGCATCGGCCAAGACAATCGTTCCCCCAAGCTTGCGCTCTCTGAGTAGTAACCAGATCAGCCCCCAACCGGTTAACGTCGCTAAGGAGAATTGGCTACCAGCAAAGAGCGTATGATGGGGATTTTGATTACCACTTTCCGGCATGGTGGTCATAAACTTCTGACCAGTGTATTGCTGGATCCGTACCCCCATCTTTTCGCTTAGGGGGATATGCTGATACCACGCCTGTTGTAACTGCTCACACCAATCGGCACGATGTAAAATATCGTCCATTGAGGCCATCGGCTTAATCATCAAGAAGTGACGAATACGGGTCGTTTGCGACGTCGTGACTCGCCCTTGATTGATATATCCCAGTTGAGCGAAAAATTCGACGGCATCTTCCCGTGCACTACAGGTCACACGTTTGACTCCTTCTTGTCGTGCGACAGACTCTAAAGTCATAATCAACAGTCGCCCCAGCCCTTTCCCCCGTAGTTCAGGCGCTACAGCCAAGAAGCGGATAGAGGCTTCGTTATCGCCACTAATCGATAAACGTCCAACGCCGACCACCTGATTATCGCCGTCGACCAGCATTTGATGATGCGCGGTAGTATCCCAAGCATCTTGTTCTGACCCCGGTGGCTGATTCAAGGGTTTACGCAGCATCTGCCAACGAAACTGAAAATAATCCGCGAGGTCGCTAGCCGTTTCAGGAACGCGTAATTGATACATCTCTTACCTCCGCCTCAACACTGTAGCCAGAATGTGACCGGCCCGTCATTCGTCAAGGTCACTTGCATATCTGCAGCAAACTGCCCATTTTCGGTTTTTACGCCGCGTTGGCGACAATGCTCGCTAAAAAAGTCATAAAGCTCTCGGGCAGTATTCGGAGCAGCGCCTTTGGAGAACGAGGGACGCATTCCTTTTTGGGTATCGGCGGCAAGCGTAAATTGCGAGACCACTAATAGCTCCCCTGCCACCTGCTGGAGATTCAAGTTCATCTTACCTTGTTCATCGCTAAACACGCGATAACCGATAACCTTATCTGCAAGCTTACTCGCCACCGTCGTGTCATCTCCCTGCTCGACGCCTAGTAGTACTAATAGACCCGCGCCGATTTTACCGATCACGTTATTGTCGACGCTAACTTGCGCGGCAGAAACCCGCTGAATTAATGCAATCATGAAATATCCGCCTGCTGTTGACGCTGACGACGCAGCTTACGGTAATGCTCAAGAGACACCGTAATCTCCGCCCCTAGCAATACGATACACCAAGTCCAATATACCCACAGAAAGAGCATTGGGATCACGGCGAGTACCCCGTAGATCAGCTGATAAGCGGGAAACATCGTGACATAGAGCGTGAAAACTTTTTTACCAATCTCGAATAAAACACCCGCGACTAGCGCCCCGATTAACGCATCCCTTCCTGCAACGCTACAGGTCGGCACCACACTAAATAGTAACCAAAATGCTAGCCAAGAGAGTAATAGGGGGAAGCCGCGCAATACCAGCTGAATGATCTCACTAATACCCGGCATATTGAGCCACTGCGGGGAAAGTAAATAAGAGCTTAAGGCAATACTCGCCCCGGCTAATAGCGGTCCAAGGGTTAAAATCATCCAATAGACGGCGAATGAGAACACGAGCGGTCGCTTGCGCGAGCTCCGCCAGATACTGTTCAACGCACTATCGATGGAGAACATCAATAACAGTGAGGTCACGATTAACCCGATTGCTCCGAACACTGTCATTCGGTGGACATTAACGACAAAACGGTCGATATATTCTTCAATGACATTCCCGGTAGCAGGAACAAAATTTCGGAAAATAAAGTGTCGGATCTCACTGCTAACATCTGAAAAAACAGGAAATGCAGAGAATATGGCGAAAATAACCGTTACAAAGGGTACTAACCCTAACAATGATACAAAGGTCAGGTTACCCGCTTGTACGGTCATATTATCATCGTTAATTCGTCGCCATAACACGCCAAGCCAGCGAAAAAATGATCGGGTCCTTAATTTTACTCGCATAAATAATCAGTTTCCCTACGAAAAATTACCTGCACGTTGAATAGCGGCTTCCAGCCCGTCAGCATCTTGATAAAGATAAGTGTGCATACCTAATTGAGCTGCGGCCTCAATATTCTCGAAGAGATCATCCACAAAGAGGGCCTGCTCTGGCGCTACGCCTTCTGCATCCAGGACATGGTGATAAATAGCCGTATCCGGCTTACGTAACCCGATATGATGAGAAAAGTAACAGTGATCGGCAGCGCCGATTAACTCGGGATACTGCTCGGCTAAAAATTCTGTATGGATTTGATTAGTATTCGATAAGATCACCACACGGTATCCCTCATCGCGTAACCGCTTTATCACACTCAGTACGGGTTGATTAACCCCTGTAAAAATCGACTGCCAGCCGCTCACAAACTGCGGATAACTGAGGTTAACCTCTAACTCGTCACAGAGTGCTTGCGCAAATTGTTCGTCCGAAATCTCACCCCGTTCGTGACGCTCAACCTGAGATCCTAGTTGGAAATGTTGCTGAACATGGGCTAATGGTGAGCCGCTCAAATTACTCCATACGCCAAGAGCACGGGTAAAGTCGAGATTGACGATAACGTTTCCCAAATCGAAAATATATAACATGGCCCTCTCCCGATAGTTTCACTTCACTATAAAGCCGACCCTCTCATTCTACCAACCGAGATGATGGAAAATTTACCGGCGGGTGAAGCGTCTCGCACTAAGCTAAAGCGTAGGTAAAAAAAAACCTGAACCAGAAGAGTCTGGTTCAGGTTTAGCTTAAGGCTCAGAAACGCTGAGAATTAAGACTCTTTACCGCCACGCGATGCACGTTTACGGTCATTTTCAGTCAAATGACGCTTACGGATACGTACTGATGCAGGGGTAACTTCAACTAATTCATCATCATCGATGAACTCAAGCGCTTGCTCAAGGGTCATCTTGATTGCTGGAACCAGTGTTGTCGCTTCATCAGTCCCTGACGCACGCATGTTAGTCAGTTTCTTACCGGTTAAGCAGTTAACAGTCAGGTCGTTAGAACGTGAGTGAATACCGATGATTTGGCCTTCATACACTTCAGCACCGTGACCGAGGAACAGCTTACCGCGATCTTGCAAGCTATACAGCGCAAACGCGACAGCTTTACCTTGACCGTTAGAAATTAACACGCCATTTTGACGTTGACCGACTTCACCTGGACGTACGTCGTCGTAGTGACTGAAGGTTGAGTACAGTAAGCCTGTACCTGAAGTCATGGTCATGAATTCGTTACGGAAACCGATCAATCCACGGCTAGGAATGACGTAGTCTAAACGTACGCGTCCTTTACCATCTGGATCCATATTTTTCATGTCGCCTTTACGCTCACCCATCGCTTGCATCACAGAACCTTGGTGCTGTTCTTCGATATCAAGGGTAACGTTCTCGAATGGCTCTTGTTTACGTCCATCGATTTGACGGAAGATAACTTTAGGACGAGATACTGCCATCTCGAAACCTTCACGACGCATATTTTCGATAAGGACTGACAGGTGAAGTTCACCACGTCCTGAAACGCGGAAAGCATCTGCATCTTCAGTTTCTTCAACGCGTAATGCAACGTTGTGTACCAGCTCTTTCTTCAGGCGGTCGAGGATTTGACGTGAAGTCACGTACTTACCTTCTTTACCACAGAAAGGAGAGGTGTTAACACAGAAGAACATGGTAACTGTTGGCTCATCGACGCTCAGTGCAGGGAGCGCTTCAACTTTCTGAGTATCACAGATTGTGTCAGAAATGTTTAGCTCACCTAAACCGGTGATAGCGATGATATCGCCCGCTTCAGCCAGATCAGACTCGATACGTTCTAAACCTAAGTGGCCCAGTACTTTACCGACTTTACCGTTACGTGTTTTGCCTTCGCTATCGATAACCGTAACCTGTTGGTTAGGTTTGATTTTACCGCGTTTGATACGGCCGATACCGATAACACCCAAATAGTTGTTGTAATCAAGTTGCGAAATCTGCATTTGCAGCGCGCCATTTTGGTCAACATTTGGAGCAGGAACGTGCTTAACGATCGCTTCGTACAGTGGCGTCATATCTTCAGCCATGTCTGCGTGATCGTCGCCCGCAATCCCTTGGATTGCAGAAGCATAGATAATTGGGAAATCCAATTGCTCATCTGTAGCGTCTAAGTTGACGAACAGATCGAATACTTGGTCAACAACCCAATCAGGACGCGCGCCCGGACGGTCGATTTTGTTGATCACAACGATTGGCTTCAACCCGTGGGCGAACGCTTTTTTCGTTACGAAGCGGGTCTGTGGCATTGGACCATCGATCGCATCAACGACCAATAGTACTGAATCGACCATAGACATAACACGTTCAACTTCACCACCGAAGTCGGCGTGTCCCGGGGTATCAACGATGTTGATACGGTAATCATTCCACTTAATAGCGGTGTTTTTTGCGAGGATAGTAATCCCACGCTCTTTCTCCAGGTCGTTGGAGTCCATCACACGCTCAGTCGCTTCAGTACGCTCGTCAAAGGTACCGGACTGTTGTAAAAGTTTGTCGACTAGGGTGGTTTTTCCATGGTCAACGTGCGCGATGATGGCGATGTTACGCAATTTTTCGATCACAGCTTTGCCTCAGGCATTAGAAATAGCGCGCTATTGTACACGGATTAGGCGAAAGACTGAACATGATCACACGATTCACAGCCACTTTATCTAGTTTTTTTTTAAGGGGATGTTTCTTTCGACTTTTTTGTCCATTTTCAGTGCAAGTTGCGCGCTATTTATTCGCAATGCACCATAATAGATCACTGAAGTTGCAACTTACGCTCTTTATTGGTGCAATGCGCGGTAATGTCGCAATACTCAAATAAGATAAAATTCCCTCTCCACGGGGGTTTTTAGCTTTTTTGAAAAGTTGGCACGCTTTTCGCCTTAAGATAAATAAGCGAAAACGATAGCTAAAAAACGTTTTTAGGCGCTTGCCGGATAACGGGTCAGAGGGGTGAGCCCTCCTAAGCATAGTGCTTCCCACGTCCCCCTACGACAACAGAGCTTTCAGGAGAGTAGATATGTCCGTTGAACACGTTCTCTCGTTGATGAACGAACATGAAGTCAAGTTTGTTGATCTGCGCTTTACAGACAGTAAAGGTAAGGAACAACACGTTACCATCCCTGCCCATCAGGTGAATGAAGACTTCTTTGAAGAAGGCAAAATGTTCGATGGCTCATCCATCGGTGGTTGGAAAGGGATCAATGAATCAGACATGGTACTGATGCCTGACGTCACTACCGCTGTGCTTGACCCGTTTTTCGAAGACTCAACGTTAATCATTCGTTGCGACATCCTAGAGCCAGGCACCCTGCAAGGTTATGACCGCGACCCGCGCTCCATCGCTAAGCGTGCTGAAGACTTCCTGCGCACCTCTGGTATCGCCGATACTGTACTGTTCGGACCTGAACCTGAGTTCTTCTTATTCGATGACATCCGCTTCGGTTCCTCTACCTCAGGCTCACACGTTGCGATCGATGATATCGAAGCGGCGTGGAATACCGGGAAAGAGTATGAAGGCGGAAACAAAGGCCACCGTCCTGGTTTAAAAGGCGGGTACTTCCCCGTTCCTCCTGTCGACTCAGCTCAAGATATCCGTTCAGCCATGTGTCTTACCATGGAGCAGATGGGCTTAGTCGTTGAAGCGCACCACCACGAAGTGGCGACCGCGGGTCAAAACGAAGTGGCAACTCGCTTTAACACTATGGTTAAAAAAGCCGACGAAATCCAAATCTATAAGTATGTCGTGCACAACGTTGCCCACGTTTTCGGTAAAACGGCGACCTTTATGCCAAAACCAATGTTTGGGGATAATGGTTCAGGTATGCACTGCCACATGTCTCTGTCTAAAGACGGCAACAACCTGTTCGCAGGCGATAAATACGGCGGTCTTTCAGATATTGCGCTGTACTACATCGGCGGTATCATCAAGCATGCTAAAGCTCTTAACGCATTAACTAACCCAACGACTAACTCCTACAAGCGCTTAGTCCCAGGTTACGAAGCGCCTGTTATGTTGGCTTACTCAGCGCGTAACCGCTCTGCCTCTATCCGTATCCCTGTGGTAGCAAGCCCGAAAGCACGTCGTATCGAAGCGCGCTTCCCAGACCCAGCGGCTAACCCATACTTAGCTTTCGCCGCGCTACTCATGGCTGGCCTTGATGGTGTGATTAATAAAATCCATCCTGGCGATGCGATGGATAAAAACCTCTACGATCTACCTCCAGAAGAAGATGCAGAGATTCCAAAAGTGGCAAGCTCTTTAGAAGAAGCGCTTGATGCACTGAACGAAGACCGCGAATTCTTAACCCGTGGTGGCGTGTTTACCGACGACACTATCGATGCGTATATCGAACTGCGTAAAACAGAAAGCGAACGTGTTCGTATGACGCCACACCCAGTTGAGTTTGAACTTTACTACAGCGTCTAATTTTCGTTTGTAGTATGTTGCCGTGAAGTTTTAGCCCATCTTCGGATGGGCTTTTTTCTCAGTACGGATCACCCTATTCTGGAGAGATGTAATGCTTAGCAATACCGCCTCAGATGCCGTGCAAATCCTCAATTCGCTGATCAACTGTGTCCTCGTCGTCGATCATCAATTAGTGATTCACTATGCTAATCCGGCGGCACAGCAATTACTCGCCCAGAGTTCACGTAAACTGTTCGGTACCCCGCTGCCTGAGCTGACCGGCTACTTCTCTCTCAATGTCGAAGTGATGCATGAAAGCCTCAGCGTCGGACAAGGCTTCACTGATAGTGAGGTTACTCTCGTTGTCGACGGACGGGCACATACACTCGCACTTACCGCCCAGCCCTTACCCGACCAGCAGATCCTCCTCGAGATGGCGCCGATGGATAATCAACGCCGCCTGAGTCAAGAACAGCTACAACACGCCCAGCAGATTGCTGCCCGCGATCTGGTACGTGGCCTAGCCCATGAGATTAAAAATCCATTGGGAGGGCTACGGGGAGCCGCACAACTGCTCTCTAAGGCCTTACCCGACCCGGCCTTGAAAGAATATACCAATGTCATTATCGAACAGGCGGATCGGCTTAGGAACCTCGTTGACCGCTTACTAGGGCCTCAGCAACCCGGCATGCACGTTATGCAGAACATCCATCAAGTGGCGGAGCGCGTAGTTAAACTCGTCTCCATGGAATTACCGGACAATGTGACCCTGATACGCGATTACGACCCGAGCCTACCGGAGTTACAACATGACCCTGATCAAATTGAGCAAGTGTTACTGAATATGGTCAGCAATGCCTTACAGGCTCTGGGTCGTGAAGGCGGTACTATTACCTTACGTACACGTACTGCCTTTCAACTGACTCTTCACGGAAATCGATACCGGCTAGTGGCGCAGATTGATGTTGAAGATGATGGGCCGGGTATTCCGACTCATCTGCATGATACCTTATTTTATCCAATGGTCAGCGGCCGCGAAAATGGTACCGGCTTAGGGCTTTCCATCGCACGCAGCTTAATTGATCAACATTCCGGTAAGATCGAGTTCAAGAGTTGGCCAGGCCACACTGAATTCTCAATATTTCTCCCTATTCGCCAGTGAGGTTTCTATGCAACAAGGGATAGTTTGGATCGTCGATGACGATAGCTCCATCCGCTGGGTGCTTGAGCGCGCACTGACTGGAGCTGGGTTACTCTGTACGGCCTTCGAAAGTAGTCACGACGTACTTGATGCGTTAGCGACCAAAACGCCCGACGTCTTATTATCCGATATCCGCATGCCGGGTATGGATGGCTTGGGATTACTGAAACAAATTAAAAAGCGTCATCCGATGCTGCCGGTCATTATTATGACCGCTCATTCTGACCTTGATGCAGCCGTGAGCGCCTATCAACAAGGGGCATTCGATTATTTACCGAAACCTTTTGATATTGATGAAGCTGTCGCGCTGACAGAACGCGCAATCAGCCATTATCAGGAGCAGCAGCAACCTCGCCTACAACAAGAGGATGGTCCGACCACCGACATCATTGGTGAAGCCCCTGCGATGCAGGATGTCTTTCGTATCATCGGTCGGCTATCACGCTCCTCGATCAGCGTGCTGATTAATGGCGAGTCTGGAACAGGTAAAGAACTCGTCGCCCATGCCCTACATCGCCATAGCCCAAGGGTGAAATCGCCTTTTATCGCCCTAAATATGGCCGCAATCCCCAAGGACTTGATCGAATCCGAACTATTCGGTCACGAAAAAGGGGCTTTTACTGGGGCGGGACAGGTAAGACAAGGACGCTTTGAACAAGCGAATGGCGGTACTCTATTTCTTGATGAGATTGGCGATATGCCGCTAGACGTACAAACACGGCTATTGAGAGTCCTGGCCGACGGTCAGTTCTACCGTGTAGGTGGATATGCGCCGGTAAAAGTCGATGTTCGGATCATTGCGGCTACGCACCAAAATCTTGAATCACGCGTACAAGAAGGAAAGTTTCGCGAAGACTTATTCCACCGACTGAATGTTATTCGTATTCACTTACCCCCTTTACGAGAACGTCGGGAAGATATACCTCGTTTGGCGAACTATTTCCTGCAAATGGCGGCGCGCGAGCTAGGGGTCGAAACGAAGATCTTGCATAACGACACTATTAACGCGCTGACGCATGTCGCTTGGCCAGGTAACGTAAGACAATTAGAGAATACGTGCCGATGGTTAACGGTCATGGCAGCGGGTCAAGAGGTACTCCTGCAAGATCTCCCTCCTGAGCTTTTCGATAGTGCATCAATCCCAAGTGAGCCTACGGCGACCTCCCCACATGTTCCTGAAAGCTGGTCTGGATTATTGGCGCAGTGGGCAGAGCGGGCGTTACGAACGGGCCATCAGGATCTCTTGTCCGAAGCCCAGCCCGAGATGGAACGGGTGCTATTAACGACCGCGCTACAACATACTCGTGGACATAAACAAGAAGCGGCACGGTTATTGGGATGGGGGCGTAATACCCTTACCCGTAAGCTGAAAGAGCTGGGAATGGAGTAATCCTTACCGTGCCTGGGTTTTCAGGTACGGTTAAATCACTCGCGAGAAAGCGCGTTGGCTGGCGCGCTGGCGCGAATACTGATCGAAGCAAAAACAGATGTGCCGAACCAATAAGCGCCCTTTTGCTGTGATCTGTAACCGCTTAGCCGTAATAGTGACCAACCCATCTTGCACCATCGGCTCAAGTAAACGACGCTCTTCAGCGAAATAGTCCCAAAAAGGCTGTTGTAGCGTCTTTTCTATAGCGCTTATCTCCAGTAAAAATTGACACATTAGCGTTTTAATAATGTCACGACGCAGCATATCCTCAGTACTTAGGCCAATCCCTCGAACTAATGCGCTACCTCTCTCGAGCAAGCGTGATGACCAATCTCTCAACGATTTTTCGTTTTGGCTGTAGCTATCGCCAATCATGCTAATAGCCGACACGCCAACCCCTAATAAGTCGGTATTACACTGCGTGGTGTAGCCTTGAAAGTTGCGTTGTAAGCGACCCGCTCGTTGCGCTTGTGCCAACTCATCGTCAGGCAATGCGAAGTGGTCCATCCCAATAAACTGATAACCAGCCGCTTGCAGCTGACCGATAGTCTGTTGCAATATTTTTAACTTCTGCGTCGGATTAGGTAGCTCATAAGACTTTATTTTGCGCTGCGCAGCAAACAGCTCCGGCATATGCGCATAGTTAAATATACTCAACCTATCCGGACGCAATATAAGGATCTGTTCCAGCGTATGACCAAAACTTTCCACCGTCTGGAGCGGTAACCCATAAATTAAATCAATATTTGTCGAGGTAAAGCCGAGGGATTTCATCGTTAAGAGTAGTTCGGCTATCTGTGACGCGTCTTGTTTACGATTGACGCGTTGTTGCACCATCGGATTAAAATCTTGTACCCCCATACTGAGGCGATTAATCCCGATCGCGCGTAGTGCAGTGAGACGTTCGACCGGAAATTGGCGTGGGTCGAGTTCAAGCGATACTTCTGCCTCATCGCTTAAACGGAATTCAGCACGGATTAAAGCCATTAATCCAGCCAACTGTTCATCACTTAGAAAAGTCGGCGTTCCCCCACCGAAGTGTACTTGAGTAAGCCGACGCTGTTTGAATAACAACGCGCGCTGGCGAATCTCAGCCTGCAAATGAAGTAAATATTGGTCAGCTTTTTCAGGATGCCGGGTAACCACTTTATTGCAGCCACAGAAATAACAGAGCTGGTGACAAAATGGGATATGGAGATAAAGAGAGAGTGGGCGAGTGGGATAGCGAGAGGCCGCGGCTGAAAAATCAGTTTCCGAAAAGCTTGAGGTAAACTCTAGTGCAGTGGGGTAAGAAGTATAACGAGGGCTAGCAGTGTTGTAGTGCTCAATCAGTGCCTGATCCCATTCGACGTCTTGCATGTTTACCTCTTACGTTGGCTTTTTGGCCGCGCTTTACTCGTTTCGGCCGAGAAAACAAGCGTCGGTGCAGCACAGTCTTCCTATGCGACAAGCGTAAAAGTTTACTGACTATCCACAAGAGATAACAGGTGAATAACCCGGCAGGGATTGATCCAAGCCAATGCATTATCAATTAATCCTTCTGATGAATAACAGGGAGCACGCTCCCTGTTACTCGCCCTACTACCCTTTTAACAGGCGGTACATATCTTCTTCTGCTTCATCGTCTTTCTCGTCATCGTCGATATCGATGCCTAATAAGACCATTAATTCTTCAATACGATCTAAGCGCGCTTCTAACCACGTTTGATCTTCACCGCTTAGGGTATCGCCACTTTCTAAACGATCGAGTAACTGATCCAAACGCGGATCATTTTCTAACATCCGTAGTTCTTGCTGACGGGTCATTTTTTCCGGCTCAGCATGGGTCTCAGTTCTAGGCGCTGTCGCGACCTTGCCTTCGGCAACGAGAGGAATCGGGGTTTTACTTCCAATACGTGGATCCGCTTTTTCCGGCGCGGCCTTACCCTGACGTTGCGTCGCTTTAGGATGGCTACGGTTACCAGCGGTATTGCCTTTTAATTTACTTTTGCGTTTACGCTCTCGGCCTTCAAGATTAAGTTCGGCACGCGTTTTGCGGCGTTCCGTAGACTTGCTTTTGGTCGGTCTGGAAGGTTGCTTCATAGTGTCAGTCTCAAGGAGGATTACTTCAGTAAGTTCTGGGCGCGAATCTAGCAGAAAGTTGGACAATAAAAAAGCGGTAACACTAAGGTTACCGCCCTTTCGTCCTTTTTTCGTAATTCCATTACGTTAATGCTCGTATCCCGCTCCGTGAACAAAGTTCCTCAATGCCTTCCATTAGCGGCTTAACTGTAGTTCAGGAACCCAATAGTACAAAGCAATATTAGTAATAAATTTATATTTTTATTCATCCAATTGATTTTTATTAGTTTTTGCCGATGATCGGTTATCAACCTTCCCCCTTTATCGACTATTTCACGCCATCACGTACAAAATAATCACGCGCGAGGTCATGACGCCCTTAAGGCCAACACGCAACAATGCGCGAAATCTAGGCAAAAGGTAGGTATACTCCCGGTTTATGCTGCTAAAACTATGTGGAGTTTGCTGTGCCGAGCTGGAATTATCACGTCACTCATTTTGTAACTAGTGCCCCAGATGTTCGTCATCTGCCGGAAGATACTGGCGCTGAAGTCGCCTTTGCGGGCCGCTCTAATGCCGGAAAGTCGAGTGCGTTGAATACCTTAACCCAACAAAAAAGCCTTGCACGGACCAGTAAAACACCGGGGCGTACGCAACTTATCAACTTGTTTGAAGTAGCAGAAGGAATTAGGCTCGTCGACTTACCTGGCTATGGCTATGCCGAAGTTCCAGAAGAAGTAAAACGTAAATGGCAGAAATCTCTCGGTGAATATTTAGAAGTTCGCCAAGCCCTTAAAGGCTTAGTTGTCCTTATGGATATCCGCCATCCGATGAAAGAGCTCGACCAACAAATGGTTAACTGGGCAGTCGCCAGTGAGATCCCCGTGATGGTGCTACTCACTAAGGCAGATAAATTAGCCTCGGGTGCACGCAAAAAACAACTCGCGATGGTTCGTGAAGCGAGTTTGGCTTTTATGGGTGATGTACAAGTAGAGCTCTTCTCGTCATTGAAGAAGATGGGGATTGATAAGTTGAGCCAGAAGTTAGATGAATGGTTTACCGCGCATACTGACTTGCAGGAGAGTCTGGAAGAGTAATCTACGCTTTTTCCCCGTCAGAAGAAAAAACGCCCCAGCGGTAAACGTGACCGCTGGGGCGGCTAATTTCTAGCCTAATCCGATTACATGAAGTAAAAGGCCTTAAAGATAGAACATCTTACCTCTGTACCCTACACCGGAAAATGTACCCCAATTCTTATATGTGTGAAAGCGCTTTTTTTGTGCAAAAACGAACGTTTGAGCCAAAAAACACCACCTAGATCACATAAATAGTCCTAACCCCTCGCGAAAATGTTAAATATATGTTTCTCAATTATAAAAAAAAGCGTATGCTCTTGCCGCGATTTTTAAGACTTCTTTTCCACTTAAAATCAGCCTGAGAAGTGCGCTATCACTCATTTGGTTAAATAGCGTTCTTTTTCGTGATCGAAGTCTAAAAGTACAAATATTTAATAAAATTGGCACTAATTTACACGTTATTCTGCGGTAATCTCTTCCAGGTGTTAACACTTTTTTCGGGATAAAAATAATGAAAATAAAAAATAAACTTTTTTCACGTACTCCTTCTTTTTTTGCACTTTCACTTGTCGCCGCGAGCTGTGCGGCGGCGCTACCTGCTACGCAGGCAGCTGAACCTTTTAGTTACGACTCTAACTGGATGCTCGGCGATTGGGCCGGTACACGTAGCCAGCTCAAAGAGGAAGGGGTCGATTTCTAGGTGAACTACACCATGGAAAGTGCCTCGAATTTAGCAGGCGGCTATGATACCTCAACTACCATGCGCTACTCCGATCAGTGGGCCTTTGGTGTCGACTTGGATCTTGAGAAGCTCTTAGGCTGGAACGATACCGAATTCCAAATGACCATTACCGATCGTAATGGCCGCAATCTCTCCGACGATGCTGTCAGCCGTAATGGCACCCTCTCTTCTGTACAAGAAGTATATGGCCGTGGACAGACTTGGCGTTTGACGCAGTTCTGGTTACGTAAGCACTTTTTCGATAACCTCGTTGACGTAAAAGCAGGACGTGTAACAGTCGGTGAAGATTTCGACACGATTGACAGTAAGTTCCAGAACTTGGCCTTCGGCGGCGGACAAGCGGGTAACTGGCGCGGCGATCACTGGTACAACTGGCCGGTATCGCAGTAGGGTGGACGTGTTGCCATCAATATTACTCCGGAAGTCTTCTTCCAAGTCGGTTTCTATAACCAAACACCTTACAACTATGATCGCGGTGATGGCTTCCGTTTCGAAGTTAGCCAAACTGAAGGTAATTTAGTGCCTGCAGAAGTCGTTTGGCACCCAACCTTCGGTCCAGACAATCTGAAAGGTAACTACCGCCTAGGCGGGTATTACTCTTCGGTACGCGACCAAGTCTATGGTTCATGGCGTAACGGTAATACCGATACCGCACATGCCTACGGCGGCTATTTACTGGCACAGCAACAACTCTTCGCCCAGCCCGGTGGAGGAGATCGTGGCCTGACCTTGACTGGACAAGCGGTAATGAATGACCACAAAACCGCGAAAATCGATAATTACCAATCTCTGACGCTGGTATGGAAAGGATTAGTCGATGCCCGTCCAGAAGATGAAATTGGTATTGGTGCTTCACGTATCCACGTCAACTCTAGCTACTCGACGATGCAACGCCGTGAGAATCGCTCAACGGGAGCTTACTACGATAGCAACCCAGCGTGGATCCCAATCCAACACGGTTCTGAATACGATTATGAGGTTTATTACAACGTTCATGCGACCAACTGGCTGCAAATTCGTCCTAACTTGCAATATGTTGTCGCACCGGGCGCCGAAAACGGCGTGAAAAACGCGTTGGTCGGTGGTATCAGCGCCAACTTAAGCTTCTAAGCTTACTTCTCCGTACTCGCCAGCGACTGGGTACGGAGATTCTTCACTTGCCAGCTACCCGCACTACGGTTACCTTCTTTGCTCGACCAAGGAGGAGGCCTCATGTTTAAAACCCCGCGTTCTGCAACCATTGTTAAAGAACAAATACTTTCCGATGACTGGTATTCACTGAAAAAGTACACCGTTGATTATCAGCGAGCAGACGGTAGTCACCAGACCTATTGCCGAGAGGTTTATAATAAGGGAGATGGGGTCACGGTTTTCCTCTTCAATCGTACACACCAATCTATCATTCTCACCCGCCAGTTCCGTTTACCGCTCATGATCCAAGGTGAATCCGGTTTGCTAATCGAAACGGCTGCAGGTTTGCTCGAAGGAGAAGATCCGATCACGCGGATCCGCGCAGAAATAGAAGAAGAAACGGGCTACCGTATCGAACAGGTACAAAAGATCTTCGATGCTTGGATGAGCCCCGGTGCGGTAACCGAAAAGCTACACTTCTTCACCGCCGAATATTCTCATCATGATCGTATTCATTCTGGTGGTGGGTTACACGAGGAAGGCGAGGATATTGAAGTACTGGAACTCCCTTTTCAACAGGCGCTTACCATGCTGCAGCGTGGAGAGATTAACGACGCTAAAACCATTATGTTATTACAGCATGCCGTTATTAATAATCTCTTCGCTCACGCGCCAGAATAATAGTTAAAGTAGGCGGCGATTAGATTATCGATTAATACCGCCTATCCCCCGTATAGAAATAGAATAATCCCCGTTCTTATTACCGATAAACTGATAAAAAGTTAATTATTGTCTCTATGTTAAATTAATGTTAACTTCATATTCCATTTTTTAGTTTAGAGAATATACGATGCTTAAATCTTTCCTTAATTTCGATGAAATGATCACACCTAAAATTATTACCATTATCTATTGGCTCGGTATTATTGGCGTGGTTATTGGCGGTCTAATGGCAATAGGCACCAGCATTACGTTTGGCGGAAGTATCCTAGCGGGCTTATTTTCTGGTTTATGTACCATCGTCTTCGGCGTGATTGGTGTCCGTATTTCTTGCGAACTCATTATTCTCTCTTTTAATATTTATGGAAAATTAAGAGAGATTGCTGAGAATACTGCAGTAAAATAAGAAGCTTACCGCTAACTACTCGGTAGTCTCAAGGTTAGCGGCTAATCACATTAATGGATATCCTTTGTCTTTTTTCATAGTTACCCTGCTGCAGTAAAGTTGCTATAGATAGCAGCCTTACCTATACGCATAGCCGGAGTACTGATGAAAAAGATTTTTACCTCAAGCCTTGTCGTAACGAGCTTATTATTTATACCGATCCTAGGCTTTGCTGAGCAATCCGTGGTAACTATTGGTTATCAAAAAGCCAGCCTCTTCACTATTATCAAATCGCAACAGACCCTCGAAAAAAAATTTGCATCGCAAGGTGTAACCGTTCGCTGGGTTGAGTTTCCAGCCGGTCCCCAATTACTGGAAGGACTAAATATTGGTAGCGTGGATATTGGCGCAACCGGCGATGCCCCCCCTATATTCGCACAAGCGGCTAAAGCCGATTTAATTTATTTAGCCCACTCTGTGGCAAACCCCAAAAATGAAGCGATTGTGGTCCCCGCCAATTCCCCTATCCACACTGTTGCGGAATTAAAAGGTAAACGCGTTGCGCTAAATAAAGGGTCAGATGTGAACTATTTATTGGTCGCAGCATTGCAACATGCCGGGCTGAGTTATAAGGATATCCAGCCCGTCTATTTACCGCCTGCAGATGCGCGAGTAGCATTCCAGAAAGGCGCTGTCGATGCCTGGGCTATTTGGGATCCCTACTATGCAGAAGTCAGCCAGGTCACTCATGCACGGACCCTTACTACCGCCGAAAACTTGGTACCCCACTATTCCTTCTTCCTATCTAGCCGGAAATTTGCCGAGGGTTCACCTAAATTAGCACTCGAAGTAGTCGATAGCTTGAAAGAGACTGGACAATGGGCAAACAGCCATAAAGAAGAGACTGCGCAACTGCTATCCACTGCCACAGGGTTAAATATTGACTACTGGCACACCACATTAGCCCGCCTCGACTATACTACCGAACGTATGACACCTGAGGTATTTGCCCAGCAGCAGACGTTAGCCGACGCATTCAGTAAAATTCATCTTATTCCCGGCCAAGTACAGGTGAACCGTGCAACATGGTCACAAGATGCTAGCCACTAGCTAATCATGGTAGAACAAAGAATGCCGCTCAAGCTAAAGAGACTGAGCGGCATTTTATTAAGGCTGTTGTTGATTAACTCGCACTGACCTGCCGCGGTAATTCTGTATTACCAATGGTTTCACCACGTGGCCCCAGCCGTGTTGATCCCTCATCCTTTGAAAATAGAGGCATCACTCTTTCAGCGAACGACCAAGCCTCTTCCAAATGCGGGTAGCCCGATAAAATAAATTTACTAATCCCCAACGCTTGGTACTCACGTATCCGCTCGGCGACTTGTTCGGCATCCCCGACGAGCGCCGTCCCCGCCCCCCCACGTACCAGACCGATCCCTGCCCATAAGTTAGGTGAAATCTCTAGATTATCCCGTGAGCCACCATGTAATTCACGCATTCTAGCCTGCCCGGTAGAGTCCATCCTTGAGAAGATAGTTTGCGCCCGGGCGATAGTCTCATCATCGAGGTGTGCAATCAGTTGCTCGGCTGCTTGCCAAGCCTGTTCTGCGGTATCGCGAACGATGACGTGTAGACGGATCCCAAACTCTACGTCTCGTCCTTGTTGTGCGGCACGCTCCCGCACCTTCGCGATCTTCTCGGCCACTCGCTGAGGAGGCTCCCCCCACGTCAGGTAGGCATCGACATGGGTCGCGGCAACATCGACGGCGGGATCGGAGGATCCACCAAAATAGATAGGAGGACCATTTTTTTGATGGCTAGGGAACAGCAGTTCTGCGTTGTCGACTCGGAGTTGCTCACCCTGATAACTCACTTTTTCCCCTGCTAACAAGCGACGATAGATCGTTAAAAACTCACGAGTAACCTGATAGCGCTGCTCGTGGTTTAGGTAGATACCATCGCCTTTATTCTCCTCAGGGTCCCCGCCTGTCACAACATTAATAAGTAAACGCCCGTTAGAGATCCTATCCAAGGTGCTCGTCATCCTTGCTGCCAAGGAGGGTGGCTGTAAGCCTGGGCGTACCGCGACTAAAAACTTTAATTGACGCGTGAGGGGAGCCAACGCGGAGGCAACCAGCCAAGAATCCTCGCAACTCTTACCGGTGGGGATCAAGACTCCGGTATAACCTAAATTATCGGCGGCCAGAGCAATTTGCTGTAAATATGGGAGGTCGACCGTTCGCCCGCCCTGTTGCGTACCCAGGTAGTGTCCATCGCCGTGGGTAGGGAGAAACCAAAAAAATTCGGGTGAGCGCGTTGTCTCGTTCATGACTCTTAACCTCGTTATTCTTCTACGATTAAATGGCTTGGCGTGCGTGCTCTGTCGGCGATGTTTCTGGCTGCATAATCGCTTGCAAGATATGCTGTTCAAGTTTTGCGATACCCGGTTGCGTCGCGGTACGGGGATACGATAGCGGTACGTCGACGTCCATCCCGACAACGCCCTTATCTAACATTAATACCCGTTGAGCTGTCGTCACGGCCTCGCTCACATCGTGAGTAACCAGTACTACGGTAAACTTCCAGGTCTGCCATACGTCAATTAATAGTTGCTGCATCTCCAGACGAGTTAGCGCGTCGAGCGCACCCAGCGGCTCATCGAGTAACAGTAGGCCTGGTCGATGAATCAATGCGCGTGCGAGTGCGACCCGTTGCTTTTGCCCGCCAGAGAGCGTCTCCGGCCACTGTTCGGCTTTATCCGCTAAGCCGACTGCCGTAAGTACCGCTTGCGCCTCTTGCCGCCACTGCCCCTTCAGCCCCAAGCCGACATTTTCGATAACCGTTTTCCAAGGCAGTAAGCGAGGCTCTTGAAACATCAATCGAATTGCGGGACCCGAGTGGCTTAACGGCTGTTCATTTGCGTGTAAGTCGCCGGTTGTGGCGGTTTCAAGCCCCGCGAGTAATCTTAGTAAGGTACTTTTCCCGCAGCCGCTCCGCCCGACGATAGCGACGAATTGCCCGGCAGGGATCGCCAGATTGAGCGCTTGTAACACCGACTGTGAGCCAAATTTTTTTGATACTGCGCTCAAGGCGAGGGAAAGGGACTCGGTATGTTTAATCAATCGAATGTTTCTCATACAGAAACCTCCTCTTTACGCCATTGGGTGTGCCACCGTAATAATCGTCTTTCCAATAAACTGGTCAGGAGATCGGAAAGCTTTCCGAGCAATGCATAGAGGAGGATGGCAAATACCACCACATCGGTTTGTAAGAATTCTCGTGCGTTCATCGCGAGATAACCAATCCCAGCATTGGCTGAAATCGTTTCGGCAACAATCAGTGTTAACCACATCAGGCCTAATGAAAATCGTACGCCGACCAATATCGATGACATCGCACCGGGAAGGATCACTTGCCAGAACAATGCAAACCCCCTCAAGCCATAGCTGCGCGACATTTCAATTAACTGTTTATCGATTTGGCGAATACCGTGTGCGGTGTTGAGGTAGAGTGGGAAAAATGTCCCCAAGGCAACTAAGAAAATTTTCGCCCGTTCATCAATGCCGAACCATAGAATCACCAAAGGGATCAGTGCGAGGTGGGGGATATTTCGCAGCATCTGTAATGTACTATCGAAGAAAAGTTCTCCGGTTTTCGATAGACCGGTAATAAGCCCCATCACCAACCCAGCGCTCGCCCCAATCGCGAACCCGACGATAGCGCGCCATGCGCTAATCGAAAGGTTACTCCATAATTCACCACTTTTTATCAAGCTCCATGCCGCGGTAAGAATGTGCAAGGGTGCAGGCAATACGCGGTCAGAAATCCAGCCACTTGCCGATCCCAGCTGCCAAATGACGATTAGCGCGATGGGGAGGATCCAAGGAAGAACGGTGCGTGTCACCCGCGTTGGTTGCGTCATACTCAACTCCAATTCGTTACAGATAGCGGTATGGCTCGATAGCTAAGCCGAACAGGTAGTTAAGCGGATTTGGATTGAGATGAAAAATAAGGATAAGTACTTATCTAAGACGAAATTTAGCTTTAGCCAGCACTGAATGGCTGGCTAAGGAAGGACGATGATTAATTGACGCGTTTCAATAGCTCGAACATGCTAGTGAAAGCTCGCTCGGTGACCTGTGGATGATACTCAGCCACCCCCGGATTGTTGGCGGTTTCATCGGTAAAAGAGTGTACCGCATCGTGGTAACTCACCAATTGCCAATCGACATCAACGGCAGTCATCTCATCAACAAAAGCCGGCAGTTGCTCGCGAGGGACTAAAGGATCTTTCGCGCCGTCGAGTACCAAAATAGCGGCCTTAATCTGGGTAGAGTCGTAAGCCCCACAAGTATCTAAACCACCGTGGAAAGAGATGGCCGCACGAATATTCGCCCCGCTACGTGCTAGCTCTAACGCACAATGCCCCCCGAAACAGAAGCCGAAGGCTGAAATCTTCTCACTATCGACGGCGGCAGTAGTCTGCTGTGTTAGCGCATCGATAGCCGCTTTCATCCGCCCGACTTCTTCGGCGGTATTTTTTACCGCCATCATCGCCGTACCTGCTTCATCTGGATTCGTGGGTCGAACCGTTTCACCATAGAGATCGGCAAGCAACACAACGTAGCCTTGCTCGGCGACTTTTTTCGCCAGCTTAGCGGCATTGTCTGTGACGCCTAGCCAGTTAGGTGCCATGACTAAGCCGGGTAATGGATGAGTCGTGTTGCTGGGGAACACTAAGGTTCCGACTAACGCCGTTTCGTTGGCTTGGTAGCGCAGGGGTTGGATAGTAATCTGGCTCATAATTCCTCATGCTTCAAATAAGTGTCGTCACTCAACTATAGCCAATGTTTACAGCCGTTGACTATCGCAAGACGCTAAGCCAATATTCCAAAAGTGCTAAATAAACCCAGGTAGCCATATTTAAAGTTTAATGATAGCACCCGTAAGAAGAGGAACGAGGATAGTAGATTTATCGGTAATGGTTCCCGCACTACTTATTTATAGCCTAGTTACCGCCGCCCTGGGCCTGCGAACTTATCCATTGCTACCTTGCGATGAGTTAAGGAAGGCGGGCAAGTTTTATTCTCGCTGGCGGCATTGTCACAGGATCACTCTGCTGGGGGTATTAACGGCACTCGGGGTATCAACGCGACTACTCTGCGAACCGCACTTCTTGTTAGCGCTAAAATTAGCCGGAGCACTCTATTTGTTATGGTTAGCAAAGAAAGCGATAAGGGCGCCATGCTACTTCCCCTGCCCCTGTCGCGAACCATTACTGGCAGGGGTTAAGCCTACATCTTACTAATCCTAAAGCTATCCTCATAGGGTTGACCGTGACGAGCATCGGCGTGTCTACGCACTCGACCCCTTGGACAACCCTGTTACTCGTCATGCTCTGCGCTATCCTTGGTATAATCATTTTCAGCCTGTACGCCTTCTGCTTCTCTACTGAAACGGCACAGGGCATCCTCTCTCGTTATCATCGACTCATCAATCTATTCTGTGCGGGATTTTACACCTTGGTGGCTATCGGTTTTCTGGTATCACTCTTTACATGATGAGAGAGAATCGTCCACTCACCCATCCTGACGATGGGTGAGTGACTCGTGAGATACTTACCACGCGCGGATAACATCACCATGATAAACGGCTTGTGCCTTAGCCTCTACTTCCGGCGATTGGAAGGCCTGCTTGAGCTGTTGCAGCTTAGTTTCATCCTTGTCTGCCTCACGAACGACTAAGACATTCAAATAAGGTGAGGCTTTACCTTCCATAAATAGTCCATCACGTGCCGCGGACAGACCAGCCTGTGAAGCAAAGTTATTATTAATCACCGATAACCAGACTTTCGGATCGTCTAATGACCGCGTGAGCTGTGGCGTGTCGACTAACGCGAACTTAAGATTTTTAGGATTAGATTTAATATCCAACACCGTCGGCAGAAGGCCTTTACTTGGGTCGACCGTAATCAACCCTTGCGCTTGTAACAACAGTAAGCTGCGGCCCAGGGTCGTTGCTTCATTGGATATCGTTACCGTCGAACCCTCTGGCAACTGATTTAAGTGCTTAATTTTAGAGGAATAAGCGGCAATCGGAAAAATAAAGCTTTTACCTAGGATAGCGAATTTATACCCGCGTTCTTTGGCTTGCATCTCTAGATAGGGTACGCTCTGGAAAGCGTTAGCATCGACATCTTTATTCGTCAGCGCTTCATTCGGTTGTACATAGTCGTTAAAACTGACGACCTCAACGTTCAGTTGATATTTATCTTTCGCGACTTGCTTCACGGTATCCCATACCGCTTGGTCTGGTCCTGAGTTAATAGCAACTTTAACGGTATGTGCGTCTTCTTGTTTACACCCGACTAAACCCAGTGCACAAACGGCTAAAAGAGAAGAAATAATTATTTTTTTCACTATGACGTCCTCACCCAATCTAATTTTGATCGAGTATATTAGACATTTAGACGTCTGTACATCTAGTAGTTTAGATTAATTCGGGTACCCTCTTTGTCCTGATCACTGAATTGAATATTGTTGGAAAGGTTCATGCTAAAACTAAGAGTTATTATTCCAGGGCTGATTGTTTTATGCACGGCGGTATGGTGGCTAATGCCCCACTTTACCGACCAAGACAAAGCGTATTATGTGTCGCTCTATTGCTTACAGCCTACGGGATCTAGCCAACAGATCGAGAAGCGAATAGAGCAAACCGTTGAGAATAATAATCAGGACTACGCGTTGAAAAAACGTCATTTCTCTCCGTTGCTGGCAAAGCATATTCAAGACGCGTGGGATCGCCTCTCACCGGCTCAACAACAGCAGGCCTCACAGCGCAACCAATGTGAACAAATACTTTCACAACAACTCAATATTCCCGCGCCTATCACCCGTTAATCTTTTCGCGCGACTGGCAGTAAAGTAATAGCCAACGGTAAGCAGTTATCTTCGCGGCTTACCGTTTTAAAGCTACCCTTATCGCTTCTCGACTTGTTGCACATAGCGAGAGAGCGGGGCAATCTGGCTTATCACTCGATTCTGCTGTAAAAAATCGCCCATTCTTTGGTAGCGTTCTGCGCTAAAGGCCGCGCTTTTTTGAGCAAATACCGGAAGAGTCGCCTGCCATGCCTGATGATTTAGCGGGGTATTCATCTCTGGATAACGTTTAATAAAGGCTTGCCACGCTTGTTGTGGATGAGCTTTTAGCCACGCAGTCCCCTGATCTAACGCGTCAAGAAAAGCCCCTATCCATGGCTTTTTCGCTTCATCCTGTTGTGCCAAAAGGATCAGCTCATCATACGCTGGAATACCTGACTGCTCGGGACGAAAAACGACAGGATGAACCCCTTTATCCTGTAAACTTAAGAGTTCATAGTTACGATAAATCGTCATCGCCCCATCGATACGGTGCGTGAGTAAGGCCGTAGTTGCCGCCATATTGAGATTCACTAAGGTAACAGAGCGCGGGTCGACGCCTGCGTGAATAAGCATTTGCTTAATAGCGATATCCTCAAATCCGGGTATCGCATAGCCAATCGATTTACCTTTAAAATCCGCCAAGCTATGTATGGATGACGATAACGTGGTCAGGGTATTAAGCGGCTGATCGATTAAAGTGCCTACGCGTATCACCGGCACCTTTTTCTCGACCAGCGTATAAAGTTGGGGTTGATAGCTTACCGCAATATCCGCTTTACCTGCGGCTAATAGCAACGGTACAGAGGCTGAATCGGCCGGGGCAATGAGATCCACCGCCAACCCCTCGCGTGTAAAAGCTCCGCTGTATTGCGCGGCAAACAGGGAGGCATGATTAGGGTTCACAAACCAGTCGAGAAGGACTCGTACTTTCTGTGTCCCCGCCTCTGCGTGCATCATACAAAGCATAGCGAAACAGCTAATGAATAATTTTTTCACTCTTTATCTCAACAAGTAGGCCATAAAAAATAGCGTCGCAACCCTTGTACGACAGCAGAAAGTACCACCGCGATAGCCATTAAACAGAATAGCGCCGCAAAGCTGGTCGCCGTTTCCATTCGAGCGGTGGATTGCATCATCAAATACCCTAAGCCTTGGCTAGCCCCCACCCACTCCCCCAGTACTACGCCAATCGGCGCTAAGACGACTGCCATATGTAAACCAGAAAAGAAAAAAGGTAAGGCGGCCGGCCACCGAACTAACCAAAAACAACGCCACCGCGACGCTTGTAAAGTGGCGGCCAAGTCAAGCCATGTCGGGGGCACGCGGCATAAACCGTCGAATAACGTCAGGCACACAGGGAAAAAAACAATCAAGGCGGCGACCACCACTTTTGAACCCATACCAAAACCCAGCCATAGCACCAGAAGAGGCGCCAAGGTGAACACGGGGATAACTTGGCTTGCCATCACTAACGGATACAGTAAACGTCGTAGCCAATCGTGACTGGCCATGGCTACCGCGACGATGACGCCAGCGCCTACGCCGAGTAATAATGCTAACCCCATCTCACTAAAGGTCACGATGGTTTGTGCTAGCAATAGCGCATACTGTTGTGCAAAAGCTGTAATCACCTGCCGTGGCGTGGGTAATAAGTAGAGGGGGATCCCTTGATGATTTAACGTCACCCACAGCGCCAGAATACATCCAACAAAATAGAACAGATTAATCAGCCGAGGTTTCATACGCCTCCAATTGCTTGAGCAGAGCGGCCTGTTCAGTAAGGAGACGCAGATCATCGGCGGGGCGAGGAGTCTCTCCTATGGGGGCGGCTAGCGGGATCGCCGTGAGTGGCGAGCTATGCAGCAGCACAATCTCATCGGCCAGGCGGCAGGCCTCGAACGGGTCGTGCGTCACGATGATGACCGTTTTGCCCTTCAGTAACCGCGCGGTCAGCGTTTGTAGCCGAAGTTTGGTCACGGCATCAAGCATGGCGAAAGGCTCATCCATCAAGATAATCGACCGATCGGTATAGAGCGTACGTGCCAATGCGACCCGCTGGCGCATCCCTCCCGAGAGCTGATGGGGTTTGGCCGCCATACGTTGACCAAGCCCCACTTTCTCCAGCAACTGATCCGCACGTCCACGGTCTGGACGTTGGCCGGAAAGCATCGCGGGAAGTAATACGTTATCTCGAACAGATAACCATGGATACAGCTGATCCTGCTGCCCCATCCACGCGATCTGCGTAGGGTCGGTGATGACCGTTCCATGCTGGGCCGAAATCAAGCCTGCAAGAAGCTGCAGCAGACTACTTTTCCCAATACCACTCTGCCCCAGTAATGCTGTCGTACACCCTAAAGAAAATATGAGTGAGAAGTCGTGCAGCAGAGGCTGCTGCTGCCACGAGAAACTGACATTATCGAAACCGAGCATCAGCGATCTCCGGCTGCCAGCAGTACAATATTATCAGCGCCTCGTTGGCGTAATACCCGCTCAGCCCGTGCAGCACGTAATCCAGTACGACAAACAAAAACTAAGCGCCGGTAAGTAGGGAGCGTCCATGTCGAGAGTTGTGTTAACGATAAGCGGATCGCGGCGTCTCTGACGCTGGCGGGAGCCTCTTCGCGATCCCGTAGCTCGACGATCAGATCGTCCTCAAGCAATTGGGATCGATCAATAAAATGTAGGCTCTCTTCGATCGGTTCGGCCGCAGAATCGAAACGGAATTGACTAAATTGCCAATCGCGAAAGTTTGCGCTGACAAGGCAGCCCAACGGCGATGGGGTCATCTGTAACAAATAGCTCAACACCATTTGTGCCTGAATCGCCGCCACGCAAGCCACGACAGGCCCTAATACCCCAGCACTTTGGCAGTTCCCCGCTGTATCAGGAAGTTGTGGGAAGAGGGCTCTATAGCTCGGCGCCCCGCCACAAAAGCCCCCGACATAGCCCTGCATGCCTAATACCGAGGCGCTAATCAGCGCCACCCCATGCGTCTTACAGGCGTCTGAAAGGAGGTAGGTCGTGGCAAAATTATCCGCAGCGTCGATGACGACATCGATACCAAGCAAAGCATGGCGTAACGTACTAGCCGTAAGGTGAGTCACTTCCGGTTCAATAAGGACATCGCTGTTGCATTGGCTGAGTAGCACACTCGCGCAGAGCGCTTTAGCTTTACCTATATCTTGCTGCCGAAATAGGGTCTGTCGGTGTAAATTATGTAACGCGACCTGATCTGCGTCATATAAGCGGATCTGACCGATACCGGCCCCGACCAGTTGTGGGAGCAGCGTTGCACTCAGACCTCCCGCCCCCACGACTAGTATTTTAGCCTGTTGCAGCCGACGCTGACCCTGTTCCCCTATCTCCGGTAACTGCATCTGTCGTTCGTAGCGTTGCATCGCTGCTCCTCAGGTAAGATTCGCCAAGCCGAATAACGGGGTAGAGGGAACCGCCATATCCCGTTGTTCCATTAATCCCGCATGGTGAGCCAAATAGCCCGCCGAAATTGCCTGTCCAAAAGCCAGCGCCATGGCGACCGGGTCACGGGCCTTGGCCACGGCAGTATTCAGTAAAATACCGTCGAACCCCATCTCCATCGCTTGCGCCGCATGGGAGGGTGCGCCGATCCCCGCATCGATGATCATCGGGATCTCGGGGAAGGCAGATCGCAATGCTTGCAGGCCTTTAAGGTTATTTAAGCCTTGTCCCGAGCCAATTGGGGCTCCCCATGGCATCAAGACCTCACATCCCGCGGCGAGTAATTTTTCCCCGACGATTCGATCCTCAGTGGTGTAAGGAAAGACCTGAAACCCTTCAGCACAGAGGATTTTTGCGGCTTCCACCAGCGCAAAAGGATCGGGTTGTAAACTCTCGGCATGACCAATAACCTCAAGCTTGATCCACGGCGTATCGAATAACTCTCGGGCCATATGCGCAGTGGTCACTGCTTCTTTCACCGTATAACAGCCTGCCGTATTCGGTAATAGACGTACTGAAAGCTGCTGGAGGATATCGCGAAATGCCTGCCCTCCAGCCCCTTCTCGACGTAAACTCACGGTAATAACCTCAGTCCCCGATGCTTTAATCGCCTCACTCAATACAGCGGGCGAAGGATAACCTGCCGTGCCCAGTAAACAGCGTGACGTTAATGAAGTTCCGTAAAACATGGTTTAGCCTCCCTGCATCGGCGATAACACTTCGATTCGCATCCCACTATGCAGCCGTAGGGTGGAATACTGTGCTTTTGCAATAAACTGCCCATCGACCGCACACGCGACAACGCTAAGATCGATCTGTTGCTCACTCAATAACGTGTCTAAATGCGTAGCCTGAGTCGTCAGCGACTGGCCATTAACGAATATCTGCATTGCTCTTTTCCTTGGCTAACTGCTCAATAAGTTGCTCTGCCATACTGGGCGCGAGTAAAAAACCGTGGCGATACATCCCATTAAGATAGAAACGGTTATGGTGATAATGAACGCTGGGGAGGTTTGTAGGATAAGCAGGACGTAAGCCGCTCGCGGTCTCTAGAATTTCTGCCTCCGCAAAGGCCGGGTGTAAGGTGTAAGCCGCGCTTAATAACTCCATCGCGGCTCGCGCACTAATGCCTCGCGCGTCATCGGTCTCGACCATAGTCGCCCCTAACATGAACTCCCCATCCCCACGTGGCACTAAATAACAGGGAAAACGCGGGTGCAGTAGCCGAACTGGGCGCGTAAAAGTAACCTCTGGGGTATGAAGACGTAGCATCTCTCCCCGTACCGCACGTAGCTGCGGTACCTGTGGGCGGGCGAAAATACCTCGACAGTCGATCACGCGACCCGAAGGAGAAGACTGATGGAAGGGGACACCTTGTTCACGCAGCCGCTGGCTGAGGAAGGTTAACGCGTGGCGCGGATTTAAATGCCCCTCTTGCGCGAAAAATAGTCCGGTTTCGAAACGGGTGCCGAGATCCTCTTCAATATCCCTCGGGGTTACCCACTGGAAATGTGACGTTTTGCTGGCGAAGACGTTGAGCTCGCGCTGATCTCTGGGCGGTGCGACGACGAGGGTGCCGTGTTGTTCCACACCGGGCACTCGCTGGCGCCACCATGCGAGCGCATACTGGCCAAGCCGCACCACCTCGCTTGGCGCGCTTTCCGCTTCACAATAGGGTGCGAGCATCCCCCCTGCCAGCCACGACGCGCTGGCATAACCGGGATGTTCAATAATTTCGACCTGTTCGCCGTGTTCAACTAAGAGCGTTGCAACGCAAAGCCCACTGACGCCGCTGCCTAAGATGCTCCAGCGACTCATGGAATGACCTGATATAAAGATGGGGATAACATTGATGGCCTCTTAACAAGAGACCCAGGTAAGGCAGAGGGAGGGCGGCATCTCCCGATAAAGGGATCAGCCAAGCTGCTAGTTAGCAACCCGTCTTCCTACGCCAGTATCAACTGGGTCAGGTTCAAAGGGTCGCTGTACGGCGTTATACGCTATCAGCCTCTCAGTCTCTTTCGCGAGACTCCCCCGACTCCACTAGTTGTAATAGAGTGCGAGGGGCGAGTCAAGTCCTGAGCAGAGAGATACGGGGGTAATTACCGCCCTTTCTTTTGGCGGCCAGGTTTAGCGAACTTCTGACGCGCGGCAGGTTTTTTCGCAGTGCGCGCGGGCATTACTGGCGGGGCAATATCCGGTCGTTTTAACGCTTTTTTCACCGGTTTTTTCTCGACGGGTTTATCTTCCGACGATGAGTCCTCGATCAAATTAAACAGCGCGATCAGCTCGTCGTCCGTCAGGTCTCGCCATTCGCCTAATGGGATACCCGTAAGTTGTACATTCATGATGCGCGTACGTTCGAGTTTAGTGACCTCAAACCCAAAATGCGTACACATCCGGCGGATCTGCCGATTGAGGCCCTGTACGAGGATGATACGAAAGACGTGAGTATCGAGCTTCTTAACCTTACATTTCTTCGTTACGGTACCGAGCATAGGGACACCCGCGCCCAAGCCTCGGATAAACTCATCAGTAATCGGTTTATCGACCGTCACGATATACTCTTTCTCGTGATTGTTGCCAGCTCGCAGGATCTTATTCACCAAGTCACCGTGATTGGTTAAGAAGATCAAGCCCTGCGAATCTTTATCGAGTCGTCCAATGGGAAAAACGCGCTTACTGTGATTCACGAAGTCACCAATATTGTCGCGCTCGGTTTCTTCCATTGTGGTAACAATGCCCACCGGTTTATTCAGCGCGATAAGCACTAAATCGTCATCATTGCGCGGTTCGATCAGCTGACCATTAACCATGACTTCATCACCAGGATAAACCTGCGCCCCAACGGCGGCGCGTCGCCCATTGATAAAAACATTTCCCTGCTCAATGTAACGATCGGCATCGCGACGAGAGCAGATACCACTCTCACTAATATATTTGTTGAGACGTACAGATGTGTTGGTCAGCATGGTTCCTCCGAAAAAACGGACTATACCTGATTTTTTCGTCGGTTTCGAAAGAGAATATTGCAGTGAGGGGGAACAAAAAGAGGTTCCCCCGTATCGTTAGGCAGAGAGGGTCTGTAAAGCGTGGGCAATACGACGACCCGCTTCGTCGGCACTTTCTTGCGTCAACATAGAGTAGGAAAGACGTAGCGCGTTAGGCTCCGGGTTTTCGGCAAAAAATACGTCGCCCGGTACAAATACTACTTTCTCGGCAATACAGGCTTTCAGCAACTGCCTAGCATCGACGCCTGCGTTAAGATGGCACCATAAAAACATACCACCTTCTGGACGGTTAAAGGTTATGGCATCGCCAAGATGGCGCTGTAACGCCGCAATTAACCAATCGCGACGCTGTTGATACGTCTCTCTTAATAGGGCGATACGCTGATCGATACGACCAGATGCGATATAACGCGCAGCGATATGTTGGTTAAGGGTCGAGGTATGAAGATCAAGGGCTTGCTTGGCAACCGTAATCGCCATCAGAAATTTTTCTGGCAGGGCTAGCCACCCCAATCGTAAGCCAGGGGAGAAAATTTTGGAGAAGCTCGACATATAACAGACGTTATGATCGGCACCATATAACTCTTGGGCTAGTGAGAAAAAGGTGGTACGACGCTGCTCAGTGAAAGAGAGATGTCCATAGGGGTCATCTTCAACAATGACGACCTGGTAACGGTGAGCCAACTTCACGATTTCAAGGCGTTGCTCATCCTCGATCATCCGTCCCGTCGGATTGGCAAAGGTCGGGATCAAATACAGCATCTTTACACCGCCCGCGGCTAACCGCGTTTCAAGGGCAGCCACATCAATATTCTCACCTTGATAAGCCAGCTCTTCAACAACCGCCTCGGTATAATCTAAGAGTTGCAGAGCGGCTAAATAGGTCGGCCGTTCTACCAGTACCACATCGTCTTTCTCTAAAAAGACGCGGTTTAGTAGATCAATACCCTGCTGAGATCCGTTGGTAATGAGAATCTGATCAGGACTCAGGCTTAGCCCAGACTTCTGGCTCCAGACTGCAATGCTCTCACGTAAAGGCCGTTCTCCCTCGGTTACCGAATATTGAAAAACGTCACGGTGGTCCTCCGCAAGGATCTGGTGCACCACCTGATCGATTCCTTCAACATCAATCATATCCGTAGCCGGGATCCCGCCCGCTAAGGAGATAAATCCAGGCTCTTTACTAAATTTAAGTAATTCTCTAACCGGTGAAGAATGGATCGCTGCGGATTTCTTAGAAAGCATGCGTTAACCTGTCGCCCTTAACATGATAAATGTTGATAAGATTTGCTCAACCTTAGCAAAATAAATTCTCGCCGTCATGGGCAACTCGTGGCAGAGGAATGCGTAAACCAAGATGATTTTTTTAGGAAAAACCCTTGTTCCACTAGGAATATCTAAATGAGTAGCCGTTAAATTATATTGAAAATAAGAAATAAAAATAATAACAGAAAATAGTTAGTCGCCATAATAAAATATTAAATCTAATTATTTAAAAACCCCTCTAGCAAACACTAGTTTTCTTTAAATATTTTCGGAATTATGTTATAAATAAAATTCGTAACGGATTATTTACATAGAAATTTCTATGATCACGCATACTGTTATTTTTGCTCCGATTGGAGAAGCGAGTAGAACAGAACAAATCACCCAAAGACTCTCTAATGCTATTATTTCTGGTTTATTAGAAAAAGGCGAGCAGCTACCAAATGAAACAGAACTCGCGAGAATGATGGGGGGTTCTCATATAACTATTAGAGATGCACTAAATACCCTGAGAAGTAAATCGCTCATATATACTATCCGTGGACGTAATGGTGGAAGTTTTATTAGTGATGATATCGAATCTTACGTAAAATATTTTCATCCCTTTAATAATGTCAGTTCCGATTTTTTAGCAGACATCGGTGAGATGCAGAGTGCACTGATTGTTCATTGTACCCGACTGTCAGTAAGACGAATGACTGACGAGGATCTCGAATCATTGGCTAGCCTAATCGAGGCACTCGAAAAATCTGACTCTCCACAACGTAAAACGCAAGCTGATATGCGTTGCTTACTGACACTCGCCGCGAACTCTCAGTCCGCACGATTAGCGGGACAAGAGTTAATAATTTTGACCGAATGGGCCCCTCTCATCTCTCTCCTTTATAAAGAAGATGCATTCCATATGGAAAGTTGTCGCCACTATCGACGCCTTATTAATGCTTTAAAAGCACGAGACGAACCTCTAGCCAGCAAAGAAGCACACTCTTTGGTCGAATTTTTCATTTCTTCGTTAATTGAATACAAAATAAACTTCGTTTAGTACAAAGCTCAAATTCAGGATGAAATGAGACAAGATGCCAATAGGGAAAGTAAAAAAAATATCTGATGATTCATTTTCAATTATTGAAAATATTACGAAGGATTTTTCATTTTCTATTACTAAGATAATTTCAGAACTACAAAAAAATATCGCCACCACCTTAAAATTAGAAAAAAGAACTAAAGAGCATATATTACTATCCGCTAATAAATTACTCACTGATAACCCCATCATTTCCGGTGCAGGGTTTTTACTTTATGACCCTAATATAATTAATTCGTGGCAGGTCACTTGGTTATATCGACCTGAATACCTTAGCACGTCCAATCGACTTGCGTTAAATAAGGCCTCGCAACCATTACTGGACTATCATACTTTCTCGTGGTTCGCGAAAGCTAAGGAGTCAGGCAAGGGATATCTACATGGCCCCTATGTCGACTATGTTTGTAACGCGAGCTATACATTGACTTATCTATTCCCTCTCTACGAAGGTAAGCAACTGATCGGGATCGCTGCAACAGATATACTGGTCGGCAAGTTGGAGCAGATAATACGCGACACACTTGCGCATGACCGAACACCGATAGTGATGGCAACCCCTGATGGACGGGTCCTCTTTTCTAATCACTCTCACTATCGAGTCGGCGATATCCATCACCCCGCACCTTTAATGCGGACATTAAACAGTTCCCACTTTGTTCTGTGGATAGCTGCGGATAAATAAGGTGCAACAGCTCATTCATCTGCCCTAAATCAGAGCATCTCACTCAAGCAGTACGGCAGCAAAAGCCCACAGGGCCTTCGCTGCTTGAGTGTAACTTTTGGCCCAATAATTGCTTAGTTGAAACATAAGTTTTCAGTTACGTTATAAGGGCCGCGGCAATGACATACACACTTTCCAAGATACGCCACTCCATCTTTATCCAAGTACTAATCGCATTGGCCATCGGTACGGCCTTAGGCTGCCTCTATCCTGCCATCGCCGACTCACTAAAACCCTTAGGCGATAGCTTTATTAAACTAATCAAAATGGTCACCGCTCCCTTAGTTTTCGTGATCATCGTGCAAGGTATCGCCTCACATAGCGAGCTTAAACAGGTTGGACGGATCGTGGGTAAAACGTTGCTTTACTTCGAGGTCATAACGTTATTTGCCTTATTACTTGGTCTAGTCGGGGCGCAAGTGACGCACATAGGAGCAGGTATTCATCTCTCCACCCTGAACGATGCGCAGAATAGTCAGCTTACTCAGCTCTCTTCACTGCATAGCTTTGGCGATTTTTTCCTCAACCTCATTCCTGATACGTTTATCGGAGCCTTTGCCCGTGGCGATACCCTGCAAGTTCTTCTAATTTCTATCCTGTTTGGTGTGTCATTGAATATCAGCGGTGATGCAGGAAAGCCGGTCATTACGTTAATTAATAGCCTTAGCCACATATTATTCCGTTTGATGGCCATCCTCGTGAAGGCCGCGCCGGTTGGTGTACTTGGTGCTGTAGCCTATATGGTGGGTCATTATGGTGTCCATTCCTTAACCAGCCTGCTTGGCTTCTTACTACTCTATACTGGCATCTGTGCGCTATTTGTTGTCGTCGTATTGGGAGGAATTACCAAATTTACCGGTATAAGCCTTATCTCACTGGTACTTTATCTTCGCGAGGAGCTGACCATCGTACTTGGGACCACCGCTTCGGACGTTGTTTTACCGCAACTGATGAAGAAATTAGAAGCTCTTGGTATCAGTAAATCGACCGTCGGCTTAGTGATCCCGACAGGTTACTCGTTTAATCTCGATGGATTTTCTATCTATTTAACGCTTGCCGTGGTCTTTATCGCCAACGCCACTGGTGTTCATCTCGGTTGGAGCGAAATGGCATTAATTTTGGGCGTCGCCGTGTTCACGTCAAAAGGCGCTCATGGCGTACCAGGCGCGGCCATCGTGATCCTTGCCGCCACCCTTTCAGCCATCCCTTCGCTTCCGCTGGCCGCACTCGCTTTTTTACTGCCTATCGATTGGCTTATCGGCATCCCACGGGCGTTAACCAATGTCTTAGGTAACTGCGTTGCCACGTTAGTGGTAGCGAAATGGGAGAATGACCTCGATCTGACACAGGCTCGCCAAACCCTCAGCCAGTCTAAATGTAATAAAAGTGTAAAAAAAGAAACCTCTTTAGCCATTGAGTAAAAAAATCTTCACTACACTTTCTAGACATTCATCACAGTTTTGGAGTGCTCGTGAAACCTCTTTCCCTCATTGCCGCGGTACTAATCGCGGCGATTTCCCCGCTGACTAGCCAAGCCGCTTCAGACGTTATCGCGAAAATCGAGGCGCCTTACCCTGACGTGTCGGGAATAGCGGTTAATCAGGAAAATCGTATATTCCTCGGCTTTCCGCGGCATTCAGACGAGCATGATCAACCCGCATTAATGGAGCTTATTCAGGGTAAGCTTCGCCCCTATCCGAATAGTGCCTTGGGCCACCCACAACAGGGCAACTATACAAAATGGCTAGTGTCGCCTCACGGCATGTTTGTCGACAGTAATGATGTGTTATGGGTACTTGATGATGGAAAGATCTCGGGGCATCCGTCGATTCCACAAGGGGCAGCTAAGGTCGTCGCTATCGATACTCATACTAATAAAGTAGTCAAAACCGTTGTCATTACACCGCCGGTGCTCAACGACAGCTCGCATTATAACGATTTACGTATCGACCTGACTCACGGCAAAGAAGGCACTCTGTATATCGCGAATTCAGGCTTCAAACAACGCTACTCCTTGGTAGTCATTGATGTCGCCAGCGGTCAACAGCGCGAAGTGTTGGTCGATCATCCCTCAACCTCTCCAGACCCCGGATTCATGGCGTTTATCGAAAATAAACCGGTCGTCTTTAATACTGAAACCCCCAAGCTTCCACAAGGGGGAATCGACGGCGTCTCGCTTTCTCCCGATAGCAAAACCTTTTACTGGACATCATTAAGCGGCCGAAAACTCTTTAGTTTACCTACCGCTCTCCTCAGTGATTTTTCTGTCTCTGAAGCGAAGCTTGAACAAGCCGTTAAATTCGAAGGCGAGCACCCCGCTAATGATGGAATGGCGGAAGATGAAAAAGGAAATCTTTATTTCGGTGCTTACGAGCAGCAATCGCTGGTCAAACGCGATACAAAAGGAAAATTTTACTTACTGGATCACAATGTGCACGACTTAGGCTGGCCAGATGGCTTGGCTTACCGTAATGGTTATCTCTACACCACACTCGGCCAATGGAACCGTACCGCTGACCTCAACGACAACCATGACCTACGTCAACGACCTTTTTTAGTCATCCGTACGCCAACTCACTAACGTTAAGGCACTACTCATGCTCTTAACCATGTTCAGGAGTTTATATGAGTAGTGATAGCTTGATTTTATTCTCTTGTATCGCCGCATTAGCGGCGATCATTCTGTCAATCGCCTATGCCAAACTTCCGCCCTTTCTGGCCATCTTTCTAGGAACGATCCTTGCCGGTCTTATTGCCGGAGTGCCGTTAGAACACATCGCAAAGAGCTTTTCGAAAGGAGCCGGCGGGATACTAGGAGAAAGCGGGTATATTATCGCGATGGGGGCGATGCTAGGGAGTCTGATGGCGAACACCGGGGCTGCAGATAGGTTAGCTGAATTTATTATTGCAAAAACCTCCTCCCGCCTGCTGCCGTGGGTAATGGCCTTTACCGCCATGCTAATTGGGTTGCCGCTATTTTTTGAAGTGGGTCTGGTACTTATGCTCCCCCTAATCGCGACGGTCAGTGCACGTTCAGGGCAATCGTTATTACGTATCGCGGTACCCGTATTGGCAGGCTTAACAACACTCCATGCGCTAGTCCCACCCCATCCTGGTCCAATTATCGCGATAACTACCTTACACGCCGATATGGGTTTAACGCTACTACTCGGTATTATTATTGCGATTCCCGCAGTTATCTTCGCAGGTCCGCTGTATGGGAAGTGGCTAAGTCATAAGCCGAGCCTGGCGACGGTTACTCAGCTTACTACCCTTCCCGCTTCGGTACCGGTTGCGCGCTCGCCCTCTCTACCCCTTGCTATCGGAGTGATAATACTTCCTGCCCTACTCATGCTCGCGCGTAGCCTTTCGCTCTATATCTTCAACGGTCAGTCTGCGCTAGCACAATTTTTCGACTTTATCGGCGAACCTCTTATCGCCCTAACACTCACCGTCTTGGTGGCTCTACTCACCCTTGGATGGAGGAGTGGGATTGAAAAAAAGCAATTAGGTGAGGCACTCACCGCCAGTATTGCACCAGTAGCAGTACTCCTCCTCACGATTGGAGCAGGGGGCGGTCTGAAGGGGGTACTAGTCGAGGCCGGTATCAGCCAAAGTATTACTCATTTTACCCATCATACTCATGCCCCACTCCTCTTATTAGCGTGGGGCATTGCAGTAGCCTTACGTCAGGCGACAGGATCAGCAACCGTCGCTACCACCACGACAGCCGGTATCTTTGCCGCCAGTTTCCAAGGCTTACCTCCTTTAGAGAGCAGCCTTATTGCACTATCTATCGGCGCAGGTTCAGTCTTTTTTTGCCATATTAACGATGCTGGATACTGGATGATTAAATCCTTTTTTGACTTAACACTTAAACAAACTTTATGGATATGGTCATTACTCCAGACCATCGTTTCGCTAATCGGTCTAATGATGGTAAGCATACTGTGGTGGGTGCTGATATAAAAAACTAGCCAGTGTCTCTGTATTTACCTTATTACAGGGTTGCAAGTGACACATTAAAAGATAATAATTCTCGTTCTTATTATCATTATGGATTTTTTCTTACCGAGGATCCATTAAGTCACTTGCGCCCTGACTATTGAGGTAAATAAAAATAATGAAGACGTTATTCCCACTTAAGCGTCATGCTCTTTTCGTCTCTCTGGCACTCACTACTTCTTATTCTATACATGCCGCCGACAATAATACTGTCGTCGTCACCGCCACCCCAGAAGAGTCTGCGACATCGAAAACGCAGGGCTATACCGCCAAAACCAGTACTGGCGCGAGTAAAACTGATCAACCGCTGATCACCACCCCACAATCCGTCTCGGTGATCACGCGTCAGCAAATTACCGATCAAGGTGCTATGACGGTTAACGATGCGCTGAACTACACCGCCGGAGCGTTCTCCAATTTTGCTGGCGGGGCCACCCGCTACGATACGGTGGCGCTACGCGGTTTTCACGGCGGTGACGTCGATAATATTTTTATCGATGGCCTGCGGATGATGAGCGATGGCAGTACCTTCAACGTGCTACAAGTCGACCCTTGGTTTCTGGAGCGCATCGACGTCATCAAAGGCCCGTCCTCCGCGCTCTACGGTCAGACCGTGCCGGGTGGCTTAGTCATGGAGACTTCCAAGCGACCGCAATTTGCGGAAGAAGGGCATTTTAAGACTTACTACGGTAACCACAGCACCACTGGCGTGGCTATGGACTATACCAATGCCATCAATGACCAGTTAGCGTTCCGGTTAACCGGTATCGCGCATCAAAGCCATTCTCAATATGAGAATACCCGCGAAGAGCACTACGCTATTTCGCCATCATTACTCTGGGAACCAGATAGTGATACCTCGCTCCTCATTAAGGCCTACTTACAAAAAGACCCTTCTGCGGGCTTTCACGGCTCCGTTCCAGCCGATGGCTCGTTGTATAAACATAATGGCCGAAAATTAAGTACAGGCTTTAGCGATGTTGACCCTAATTTTGATCAATTCAAACGCCACGAACAAATCTATAACTACGATTTTACCCATACCATTAACGACACTTGGTCGGTGCACTCGACAGGTAGCTATAGCCACTCCAATGTCGATGTCGATCAGGTTTATCAATCAGGCTGGCTGGGAACAAGCGATACCTTAAATCGTGGCTACTCCAGCGAGCGGTCATCGCTGTCGGCAGCGGCTACCGATAACCAACTGATCGCAAACTTCAATACGGGGCCTGTAAAACACCAAGTCGTTATCGGCGCTGAATACCATCAATTCAAGAATAACCACGACGATGCTTACGGGTCAGGGCGTAGTTATGATCCCTTCAGTGGCGAGATAACCGGTGTCACCCCCCCCCCCCCGAGTTATACACACACGCGAAACCGCTATTACCAAACTGGCGGCTATTTGCAAGACAGTATGATCCTAGATCGCTGGCACTTAGACCTCTCCGGACGCTATGATCGTATCGTCTCGAAAAGTGAAGTGTTAGGGAGTGAAAAACGTCGGCAAGACGATCATATTAGCGGCCGTGCCGGTCTACTTTATGCCTTCGATAACGGTATTTCGCCTTACCTAAGTTATAGCCAAGCTATTAGCCCACAATCACTGACGGATATTAATGGCGACTTACTAAAACCGGCAACGGCTGAGCAATATGAAGCTGGCATAAAATATCAACCGGTGGGAAGCAGCGATCTTTATACCGCGGCAGTTTACGATCTCACTCAAAAAAGCGTGGCGAGTAGAGTCCCGCTACAGAGCTACTATACCCCGGTGGGTAAAATGCACTCTCGCGGTCTGGAGCTGGAGGCACATAATCAGCTTACCCCACGCCTTAGCTCAATCGTTACGTATACGATTAACCATGTTCGTATTGAGTCTAAGGATGATACCAACGGCAACACCCCGTATATCACCCCAAGCTCAATGGCGTCGGCATGGTTAAATTATAAATTTGATTACGGTATTACGACCGGTGTCGGGGTTCGCTATATCGGAAGACAATGGGCCGATAATGAAAATACTCTACGCGTTCCTTCGGCTACCCTGGTTGATGCCTCAGTACGCATGGATCTCGGGGCTTGGCGTTCGCAGTGGAAAGGGGCCTATGTACAGCTGAATGCTAAAAACCTTGGCGGACGAGATTATGTTGCGGCTTGCTACAGCAAATCCTCGTGCTATTGGGGGGCGGAGCGCTCTGTGATAGCTACCGTCGGTTACGACTTCTAATCTTAGGCGCGGCCAGCAGGCCGCGCCCTCTCCTACTCGAGTGTTAATGCTTGACGATGCTGCCTAGCCCAGCGAACAAACATCACAATCAGCAGTAACCACAGCGCCCCGCTCGCGAGATTTACCCCAGAAAAACCGATTAATCCCTGCTGGAAGTAGCCCTCACGCGCCAACTCTAACCCAATGGAATACATTAAAATACTGAGCATCCCCATCATCGCCGCGACCTGCCCCTTAGATTCAGTAACAGAAAACAGCGTCAGTCGGTAAAGGACAGCCGTACTTAACCCGGCGCCAAAGGCATAAATACTTAAGCCGATAACTACGATGGCGATCTGATAGGTATCGCTTAGACTAGCGCAGAGAGCAATCAGTAATCCTCCCACCAGCGGCCACGCCCCCATCACTAAGGGCCGAGTAATGTCAGCGCCATGTGTGTGTTTACTCAACACAACGTTTCCGAGGATCATCGCCACGAAGACCGGCACTTGAAGGAGTGCGTAATCGACCTCGCTCATATGATGGTCATGGATTAAGTAGACCGGAGACAGGGCAACCCAACTTAGGATTGGCACGGCTGATAAACCGAGTGCCAAACAGCCAGCAATTAATGGGGGTCGTTTCAGTAATTTCCAATAGTCACCGAATAACCGCTTTGGCGTTAAGCTAAGCTGTCGGTTCCCTGATGTCTCAGGCATGCTGAAGTACAGTCCCACGAGGGCGATCATCGACATTAGCGCGAAAATAATAAATAACATCCGCCAAGTAGTGAATAGTAGTAATGCACTCCCGGCTAGCGGACCAATTAATGGCGCTAACAGGGCGACATTTGCCATCCATGCCATCAATCGAATACTCTTTCGCTCTTCAAAGGCCTCCTGCACCGCGGTATAGCCGACGGCACCAATAAAACAGAGGCTGATCCCTTGGAAAAAACGTAGCAACATAAACTGCTCAATCGACGTCACCCAGAACGTTAAACCGCTGGCGATAGCAAACAGTAAGGCACCGGACATCAATATAGGGCGGCGTCCCCACTTATCGGAAAGGGGTCCTAAAAGCCACTGTAACACCAGGCCACCAATAAGGTATGCCGTGAGCGAGAAAGGGACCCATTCTGGGCCAACCTGTAAATCTTGGGTCACTTGTAACATGCCCGGTTGCACCATATCGTGGGCAATATAGGTTGTAAATTCAAAAAGAACGAGAGAGAAAGGAAACAACCATGACGTCACGGTGGCGTCAGGGCGTGTTGGCGTCGATGTCATAAATTAGACCTAAAAAAGAAAAAAAGACCGGCATAACCGGTCATTGTAGTGACTTTATTGACTATCGGTATCAATTTTTAAACTTAGCTAGAGGGTTAACCAATTCACCCGCCAGTTTCAGGGCACTCGCCGGGTCGTCCAAATTCACCATTTGCTGATTATTCGCTAACTGTAGCCGGTTTAGACAAGAATGTGCATACGTCGGGCTAAACAGGTCGAACCGAGCAAACTTATCCGCAAATTGAGGATGGTGTCGCTGGTAGTGGTCAACGCAGACGGCAACACGTTGCCAGAACGCCTGTTCTTCCATGACCTCATCTTCATCGAGGATCGCGCTGACAAATCGGAAGAAGCAGCTGAACACGTCGACAAAGATCGAGAGTAACTTAAGCTCATCAGGCACCTCAGCCTTAATGCGTTGAACCTTTTCTGGTAATTCGCGTGAGGTATCTAGGATAGCAATCTCTTCACCAATATCTTTCATGAAACAGCCTACTGGCACGTCATCCTCTAAGATAAGGATAAGGTTTTCGCCATGGGGCATAAAGACCAAATCGTACTGAAAGAAGCAGTGCAAAATAGGACTTAAATAGGCTTGAAGATAACGGTCTATCCACTCGGCGGGGGCTAAACCCGAACGCTTGATAAGTGCTGTTAACAGGGCTTTACCCTCTGCGTCGCGGTGTAGTAATCCGGCCATGGTCATTAAACGCTGCTGTTCCGTTAAACCCACTAATGGGTTTTCCCGCCATAAGGCGGCAAACATCTTTTTGTAGGCAGAATCTTTCTTAATCGCCTTCTCATAGAGGCGATGATGGTAGCCGATGGTGGCGACCTCTTGGAGGATCGAAAAACGGCAGTGGTTAAGCCAGTTATCCTCCTTCACGATTTTTGCTAACCATTGGTTAACGGCAGGCGTCGTGGCCATATAGTAGGGCGATAGCCCGCGCATAAAACCCATATTGAGGATCGACAAGGCGGTTTTCACGTAACGCTTGGTCGGCTGGCTACGGTTAAAGAAAGTCCTAATCGACTGCTGAGCTTGATAGGCATCGGCCGCGATGCCTAGATAAATAATCTGCTGCTGGGCGATATCCGCCGCGAACACTGTGACTAATTTATTCTGCCATTGCCAAGGGTGCACGGGGGTAAAGAGGTAGTCTTCCGGTAATACGCCCAGAGACCGTAGTGTTGACTCCCACTCTTTGACTTGCTCCGCCCCTAACTCCTCCTCAATGAGCGTGGAATAGTCTAGCCCATCAACCGCAGCAAAATGTCCATTACTACGATGGACCGCAACCCAAGACATATAGATCGATGCCCCCACTTCCGGCGCATAAGCCAAGTAATCCGCGGCATCGAATCCAATACGGCCATTATTGGCAATAAAACAAGGATGCCCCTCGGTCATTGAGGACTCGATGGTCTGGAAGTCTGCCGCCGCCAGTTGCTCGCTACTTGGATTGCCTTTCTGTAACTTAAACTGGCTGCTACAGAGCGTACTGGAGACCTCTTCTAAATAGGTCGCTAGCATCGACTCCGGTATAGCCAGTTGGTCGGCGAATTCGACAATAAAGGCTAACGCATCGAGAGGCTTCTCCTGGCCTTTATAGGTTTTGGTTAACGTCCGCCAGTCGATGGAAAGGTGATTCAACGCACGCCACTTACCTGCAAACTGATAGACATTCTCGCCCGAGGCATCGGTTAAACGCCAAAGCCCATCTGTCACCGGCTCTGGCATTAAGAGTCGTTCATGACTAAATTCAGTAATCGCTTTTTGGATTAATTGCCCATTCGCCTGTTGCCAGTGCTTGGCATTAGGTTGAGTAGGCGATGATTCTGTCGCGGTGCTTAGCATAAGAGCTTTCTCTCGATAAAAATCGGTGGCGGTACAAAACGCTAACCATGCGCGTTTATGACCAAGGTCGATTTGCTGGTGATAGCGGAAACCCGCTTGTTGATTAAGTCGATGGATTTTATGGTTATTCACATCGGGCTCGACCACAACGCGCACCACTTCTGGGCGGCTAAACATGTATTCCATTACCGTGGCGAAAATCTGCCGACTTAACCCGCTAATGGGCGTGCCGACAGGTGCCACTAACAGGTGCATACCATAATCGCCAGATTGCGCAGGGTAATGTTCCCCTACTTCTTCCTGTAACGCCTGATAACATTCGATTAAGAAATAAGGCTGTCCGTCGAGGCAACCTATCAGCACACTGTTGACGTCTTGGGCAACCATGTTCAAATAAAAGTCGTTCACCTGCTCAACGCTCTGCTCCTGCATCCCCCAAAACTGCGCATGGGGCTGAGTGACCCAAGAGTGGAGCATCTTTTCATCTCCCGCTTGCCAACGGCGCAAGGTAAAATGGCCCAAGGGTTGCTGCCGGCTATAAATACGTTCACCCATGAACGGCCTCCTTCGGGAGTCCAAAGGTTTGGAAAGCAATTTTTTTCTCGACCGGATACACCTCCCGACCCAGAATACTGCGCAGGATCACCGAGTTTCGGTAACAGGCCATACCTAAATCTGGCGAGACAAAACCATGGGTGTGCAGCTCGGCATTTTGAACAAATAGGCTATGGTGGCGATCAATGCTGTAGTCTCGCCCCACCGCATAACGCTGCTGGCTATCGAACTCGATTAACGGGATCAGGGGCGTTAAAAAATCAGGCGGACGATAGGTATAGCCCGTCGACATAATGACGCCGTCGGTCACGAGGCTAAACTCTTCCTGCAGGACTTGATGCGATAAGGTTAGAGTGAGTCCATGGGATCCATTAGCCTTCATGGCAACAAGGCCAGAGTCTGTACACAATGTCACCGCTAGCGGGCCATCGAGATCCTTACGATAAAGCAGTTCGTAAATATCGTTAATCAGGCTCTCATTAATCCCCTTATAGAGATTTTTCTGGCTAGCATTCAAGCGATCGCGCTGCGCCTCGGGTAACGCATGGAAATAGTCGACCCACTCTGGCGAGGTCATCTCCAAGGTTAACCGCGTATATTCCAGCGGGAAAAAACGAGGGGCTCGCGTCACCCAATTTAACTGATAGGCATGCTGATCGATATCTTGCAGTAAATCATAGAAAATTTCTGCCGCACTTTGGCCACTCCCCACCACGGTAATCGCCGATAACTGCTGCAGGGCCTCTTTCTTCGCAAGATAGTGTCCGGAATGCACTATCTGTTCTAATGACGTATCGATCCAGTCGGGCATCCATGGCGTCGGTCCGGTGCCTAACACTAGATGATGGGCGAGCCATTGCTGACGTTCGCCACTCACCGTATTCACCGCGTCAACGCAATAGCAGTCTCGTTGTTCATCGCGTGTCACCCGCTCAACGCGAGTATTCCATTGTAATGAGGGTAGCTGTTCACACGCCCACTGGCAGTATTGGTTATACTCTTTACGCAGTAGGAAAAAGTCCTCACGAATATAGAATGAGTAAAGTTTACCCTTCTGCTTTAGATAGTTTAGAACGCTAAAGCGACTGGTGGGATCGGCCAAGGTTACCAGATCTGCCATAAAGGGCGTCTGCAAATGGGCAGACTCCAGCATCATCCCTGGATGCCAATTGAAGGTCGGTTTTTGATCGAGATACACCGCATCCATGTCGTCTATCGCATCAGTCAGACAAGCCAAACTCAGGTTAAATGGACCGATCCCCACGCCCAATAGGTCATAAATTTTCTCGGACATTAGTGGGCCCCTACCGTTTGTTTGCGCTGAAGTCGCTGACTGGACAATACCTCACCGCGATAAATTAAGGCTTCAATCACGTGTTGGATCTCGTCTATCGAGGTCGCTGGATTGAGTAAGGTAAATTTCAAGTACTGCTTACCCTTCACCTTGGTGGCAGCAATCATCGCTTCACCGCTTCGATTAAGGCCTTTACGGATCTGTTGATTAATCTCGTCTACCTCATTGGCGCTGAGTTCGGAGGTCGGGTGGAAACGGAAAACTTGGGTGGTTAACTCTGGCGCGTGTAATACCTCTAACTGTGGGTAAGCTAACAAGCGGCGGTGGGTCTCTACCGTTAAGGCGATAACCTGATCAAACGCCTCGCCCAACGATTCACGGCCAATGATGCGTAAACTTAGCCACATCTTTAAGGCATCGAAACGGCGGGTCGTTTGTAGGCTCTTATCCACTAAATTTGGTGTCCCTTCCTGTTTCGCACTGAGCGGATTGAGGTAATCGGCGTGAACGGTGACATGACGCAGATGCCTGGCCTCACGGACGAAAAAGGCACCGCAACTTACGCTTTGGAAGAAGGATTTATGGTAATCGACCGTCACCGAGTCTGCTAACTCGATACCTGACAGACGATGGCGGAACTGAGTTGAGGTCAATAGCCCGCAGCCATATGCCGCGTCAACATGGAACCACGCTTGGTGGCGGTGACACAATTCGGCAATCTCCACTAAGGGGTCAATGCTCCCGAAATCGGTGGTCCCTGCTGTCGCAACGACGGCGATAGGGATGAATCCTTCCGCCAGCGCCTGCGCCATCGCTTGTTCTAATTTGGCACTGTCCATCTTGTAATTGTCATCATAATCCACGGCAATGACCGCCTCATAGCCGAGCCCGAGTAAGGCGCAGGACTTCTGAATACTAAAATGGCTTAATGCAGAGGTGAAAATACGCCAGCGCGAGGCCTCCGCGGGTAATCCATGGTGTTTCACCAAACGATCAGGCGTTTGCCTAGCAACTCGACTGTCTCGTGCCAATAGCATGGCCATCAAGTTCGACTGGGTGCCGCCGCTGGTAAAAATCCCCTCGCTCCCTTGGGGTAAGCCTATCTGATGTAGCGTCCAATCCACCACCTTCTGTTCGATCAAGGTGGCTCCGGCACTCTGATCCCACGTATCCACCGAGGTATTCACCGCACTCAATAGCTGCTCGGCCAACAAGGTGGGTAAGGTAATTGGGCAGTTTAAATGAGCGATATAACGAGGATGATGGAACCATACGGCATCCCGTAGCCAGAGTTGCGATAGTTCGTCCAGCGCGGCGTCCGTCGTGGGAAGCGGCTGTGTTAAATCGACACCCGCAAATTCAGCTGCCAGTTCTTGAGGAGTAATCCCGCTGAAGGGTCGCGTAACCGTTGCCATGTGTTGCTGGATAAGCTCGGTGGCCAACTGGGTATTACGTTGGTAATCATCCAACGTTTTATCGTTGAACAACCACTCCTGGAAGGAGTTTTTTTCTCTGTTAACTTTAGACACTTACACCACCCTTTCCCTTTAAACCATTAGAAAAAAGAATCACTCCGCCAGAAAATAATTATTATGGAGCGGTTATAATGCATGAGAATCTAAATGATAATGATTAGTATTAACAATAAGGATAATTCCTAAAGCGCCCTTTTTTTCTAAAACAGTACACCACGATTAATTACCCACTAGCCGTCTATTTATTGAATGTGTATGATAATCATCATCATTTTATTGATTGGGAAGTGGTAGAGATGGCGTCAGGGTATAGAGTGGTTGATCTGCAGTTAAAACGTCGAGAAATGCTAAGTCCGTCGCTTCTGCGTTGTGTCTTTACAGGTAAAGATATCCGCGAAATAAAACATGAAGCGCCCGATCAGCGGATTAAGCTATTACTGGCTGAGCATCCTGAATGTCAAAAATTACCCGTAACCGAGGACTGGTACAGTACCTTTCTCGCCATTCCCAAAGCACAGCGCCCGACAATGCGGACTTACACGCTACGCCACCTTGATACAACGCAACAAGAGCTATGGGTCGACGTTGTCCTACATGGGGATAGCGGGCCGGCATCGCGCTGGGCGCAACGCGCGCAGGTCAATAGTCCGCTGCAGGTAGTGGTACCTAATGCACAGGCTGCGACGACCAGTGGAGGGTTCGAGTGGTTTGAGACCCCTACCCTGCAGGAGGTGTTACTGATTGCCGATGAAACCGCCCTTCCCGCGGCCATGGGGATTCTGGAAAACCTAGCTCAACGCCCTAACCCACCGCGTGTACAAGCTTTTCTCCACGTACCGTTAGCGGCAGATATCCAACCGCTTTATTACGATTTTGCCAAGATCCATTGGAGCAGTACTGAGCTAGAGGGCGATGCGCAGCAAGCCTTATTACACGCAATCCAGTCACGGTTAACGCTGCCAGACTATGCTTGCAGCGCTGACCAGTCGCTGGAAGAACACAGCCTTAGCGACGATATTTTGTGGGAGCGCGCAGCGCCTTGTGAACGTTTCCGTACGTGGGTCGCAGCCGAGTCGAGCGTTGTCAGAACGCTACGTCGCTACCTAATTCAGGAACGTATGCTTACCCGTGAGACGGCAACCTTTATGGCCTATTGGTCGCAAGGTAAGGTGACGGGTTAAACGCGGGTAGCAGGAAACTTTAGGATAACGACACTAAGAACTTAGTCTTTTTCTCGTCTACACTGAAGAAAAGGAATAATAACAGGAGAGATCATGAGACTACTTATCGCACTACTTTTACCTTGGCTAACCTTCTTCACGATTAGCCGCCCTATCGCGGGTATTATTTGTTTAATTCTACAGCTCACTCTGATTGGCTGGTTACCGGCGACAATCTGGGCGGTGTATGCATTAAGCCAGTACAACACCGATAAAAAAATTCAACGCTCAATGCGTTAATCATCAGCAGAGCTGGCGCTCAGCCAGCTCTGCGACTATTTCACTCGCGTCCAACGTCCAATGATCATGGTCACGCCGATAATAGTCGCCACCGCGGCGAAATGCAGGGCTAAATCCGTGCGGTCTTGCTGTACCGGATGACACAGTGATAACAGGCTGACTGACCACGCCGCCACGCTAATCCCTGCCATCAACAGACTCTTCTGGCTATACAAGCCGCCACTGCGCCGTAGCGTCCATAATAGCGTAATCATCATTGGCGCACTCACTACCATCAGGAATAGATAGCAAAAAGTCCCGTGATCATGAGCGGGTGTGCTGGGATGAACGGAAAGGCTCATAATATTGAGAAGTAACCATAGTCCCCCACCTAAAATAAACCGTACGGTAGGAATAGTGTGCCGCCCGGGGATCAGTAGCGTTAGGGCATTCCATACCGCCGCGATACCAAGAGTCACCGCTAAGGCCAGCTGTGCCAAGGCTAGTCCAGCGCCCGGTTGATGCCAATCAGTCAGTCCGCGATGGACAAAAACGCTACACACTATTGCCAAAGGAAGGGCGACCATCACCCACTTTAGGATACGCACCCCCGTTGGGGCGAGCGGTTTTACCGGTTGCATTTGATTGGAAAGTTGCTTAATTAATTGCTGATGATCACTCATTTTTCTCTCCGATACGTCGTAAATTGACCAACGCTCGATGTAATAGCGACTTTACGGCCGAGAGGGATAACTGATGGTGCGACGCCGCTTCTGCGAGGCTTTTTTCGTTAAGATGGACAAACTCAACCATTTCTCTTTGTCGTGCCGGTAACTGCTGCAAATAATGCCCTAACAGCTGCTCGTCGGGAATGACGTTGCCCTCGGCAGCCGCCTCCTCGCCATATTCATCATCGATCACCTCATAGCGGCGATAACCTTGACGCCGTAGCGCGTCAATACACCGTGCACGGACGATAGCCTGTAGCCAAGGCATAAAAGGATAATCGCTATCATAGGTATGACGAACACGATGCACGGTCAACAGGACATCTTGGATCACATCTTCAACATTACCGCGATCGTAGATTTGTTTACTGACTTGTGCGCGGATGACCGGCAACAAGGCCCCCAACAACCGTTCATACGCCTGTTGAGAGCCACATTGAGCCAGCTTCATCAACGCTGGCCATTGCTGCTTATCGGTAGCGTTAGGTACCATTAGCCGCTTTCTGTAAGGCTTTCGTCACGATTTGCGGAGTCAATACTTGCGGTAATACCACCGGTTTGCCGCCATCTGCGGGGTAGACGAGATACATAGGCAATCCCCCTTGCCCAAACTGTGCCAACGCATCATCGACATCAGGGTTAAATTTCGTCGAATCCGCCACCATATAGTGAGTGCCCGTGGTGGCAAGCGCCTGTTTAACCGTTGCCGTGGAGAGCGTCGTACGTTGGTTTACTTGGCAGGTGATGCACCAAGAAGCGGTGAAATCGACAAAAATAGGTTTACCCTTACCCCGTAACTGCGCCACGTTTTGTGGTGACCAGGTCACCTCGCTAACCGAGGTGACGCCTGAGACTTGGCTCTGCTTGGGCGTGATCCCAACCACCGGTGCAATCACCGCCACCAGTAATAACGAGGTAATCGCCGCTAACCCTCGGTAAGAACGTGACATCATGCGTCGGCGCTGAACAATTCCGTACATCCATGCAGTGAAACCGAAGAGTACTGACACCGCCAATAACAGCCCTAGCGATTGGCTATCTGTCTGTTGAGAGAAGACCCAGACCAGCCATGCGTACGCCCCTAGCATCGGGAAGGCCAGAGCATGCTTCAAGGTCTGCATCCATGCACCCGGTTTCGGTAGCCACCGCGAAAGTGAAGGGAAGAAACAGATCAACGAAAAAGGCGCAGCAAAGCCCAAGGCTAAGAAGAAGAAGACCCATAGCGCGACGAAAGGGGGTTGCACCAACGCATAGCCTATCGCACTGGCCATAAACGGCGCAGCGCAGGGGGTTGCCACGATAATAGCGAGTGCCCCGGTGAGCGCCGAGCGTGCAAAAATGCCACGCGACGTCTGTACCGCGCCAACGTTTTGCACTGCGAGCCCGACTTCAAACAGCCCGAGCAAATTGAGTGCCGCCGCCAACATGACTAAGGCTAACAAGGCAATCACCAACGGAGACTGCAGCTGGAATCCCCAACCGACCGCCGCGCCTCCGGCACGTGCTGCCAGTAAGATCCCTGCCAGTAGCAACATAGTCAGTACAACACCGACTAAAAAGCCAACTCCCTCACGCTTAGCATGGCTAGAGTCACCTTGATGCTTGATGAGTCCAAGTGCTTTCAACGAGATCACCGGGAATACGCAAGGCATAAGGTTGAGAATAATGCCGCCTAAAAAGGCGGCGAATAGCGCGGTTAGCATCGTTTCACCACTCAGTGTGCTGCGTGATATTTTTTAACCGCATCAAGCGCTTTCTGGATATGCTGATCTGGGTTTCTATCTGTGTAGCTCAGCAAGATCTTACCATCTGGCGCGATGACATAAGAGGTTCGTTCAGACATCGCCTTACCCTGTACCTGCACCGCAGTATGATATTGCGCCGCGACTTTAGCCCCTGGATCCGCAGCGACCGCAAATTTATCGCGACACTCAACTTTCGAGAACTGGCTAATTTGATCGGTATTCCCGGCCGTGACGCCGATGACTGTCGCCCCTAGCTTGGTGAAGCTGTCCGTCGCCTCGGCGAAGTCATGGGCTTCTAACGTACAGCCTGCGGTGAAAGCTGCAGGGAAGAAATAGAGGACGACTGGACCTTTTTTCAGGGCTTGTTGCAGAGAGAAGTCGAGGGGTTTACCGCCTAAGGCAGCGTGCAATTTGAAGTCTGGCTCGCTAGCGCCTACGGGTAGAGCGGCTTGCGCGCTAAACGTCGTCGCGACCAAGGCAAGGCCTGCACCGGCAACGACCTGAGCAATACGTTGTTTGAAAGTAGCCATCTATGTTCTCCTGAGAAAGTGATGTAATAAGTTTAGTTAACCTTTTTAATCAATTCGCACGAACACAGAAAAAGTTTCGCACTCCGTTAATTATTTTTTCTTCTCACGACTTCCCCATAAGCGCATGGCGCGCAGCGTATTATCTTTCAAGACTACATGGTGAAAAAGCGCCGCCAATGTATGGAGACCGATTAGCCAATATCCCACCTGAGCCAAATCCTTATGCCAAGACATCAAGCTCTTCGCCAAGGCGAGGTGTGGGCTCTCGGTAATCGGCATGGCTATTCCTAACCAATACCATGCGTGTCCGCGAAAATAACGGGCCGTCAAACTGAGTAGCGGCAAGGCGATAAAAAGCAGATAGAGCAAGGAATGTCCCGATTTTGCTAGCCACTGCCAGCCGCTGCGCGCTACCTCTTTCGGTTGCCTCGCTCCACGCCATCTCAGTATTAGGCGCGACAGCATCATGATCAATACCGTCATACCCGCGTAAACATGTGTGATAGCGACTATTTTGCGCTGCCCCAGCGACAGCTCGAATAAGGAGCGCAATTCGATACTACCGTAGGCGGCGAGTAGCGCGAGTAAGGTACACCAATGTAGTAGGCGCAGGGCGAAGGTATAGTGAGGCACGTTACAAAATCCTGTTATGTTTGGAATGGCGAGGCTTACCTAATAGGGCTCGCCATCAATCTGAGAGAAACCTAACGTAAGCTCTCTAACGCATGCTGTAAGACGTCCCAGTTTATAGCGTTCTGCTGGTACTCTCCGGCCCTACCCTCTAGCACCACATGGTAGCAGTTCAATCGATAAGCCATCACAGCATAGAAAGCGTCCGCCGCGGTCGGCGCGTCGCCAAACAGAAACCGCCCTTGCGCTGCGGCAAAAATCGCCGTTAATCGTTCGATTTCACGTAGCGCCGCATCGGAAGGCTGGATATCGCGAGTCACAGTCTCGGTCGTGAATGGCATGGATTGGCGGATAGCCAAGAACCCGGAGTGCATTTCTGCGCATAAACTCCGACATACTGCACGCTGTGCTCGCTCGGTCGGATAGAGTCGCCCAGGCGCTACCTCATTCAGATACTCAGTAATAGCAAGGGAATCGTGAATTATCGTCCCCTCGTCGTCAAGTAACGGCACGAGCCGAGTGGGCGAGACAGCCTGAAGCGCGCGTTTCCCCTCTTCGCTCCTCAAGGTAAAGCACTGGACTTGTGCGTCAATCTGGCTAATGGCCAGACAGATAAGCGCCCTTAACGACCAAGTTGACTCCGTACCCACATACAATTTCATTGAATAGCCACCTTGTAGACTCTATCTTTATCATTAGCAGGAGATACCATTATCCAGAGAACCGTGTTAACCATTTTCTGATTAGATAATTCCTTCACTTTACCCCGATTACCGGCGGATAACATCCAAGACAGTGCAAAACGTAACGAATATTCATTTCGTCCTCGTATCCGCAACCTAAAAGATCCATGCGGCTGAAAATAGTGGAAATAGCCGCCAGACTGATAGCGTATGAAACCGTAATCTGCTCATTACAGGAAAGGATATAAAGCAAAAGCGAGGAGCGTTAAATCCAAATGCCCAAAAGAAGGAGTAATTTTCCCGAAGTAAGATGGCGTTAGAAAAAATCTAATATCCCGTGTCGTGGAATGGTGCATACAGGATGGACTTAGGGTAAATACGACGTCTACTTTCTATCATTCGACTCTTTTCACATCAGGGTTACGAGCAGTCGCAGCTTCATGGAATACCCACCCGCTGCGGCCCTCACGTTTAACTCCAAGGTATCGACCAAAGACTTTATAGATCATCATCTTATAAACCCTTTTTAGCACTACACAATCGACTGCCTTATATTAAATAATTATAGTCCTAGCTCTGACAGTCCGGGATGATCGTCAGGGCGTCTACCAAGAGGCCAATGGAATTTCCGCTCTGATTCTTTTATTGGCATATCGTTGATACATGCATAGCGGTGAGTCATTAAACCATTACGATCAAATTCCCAATTCTCGTTTCCATAGGAACGAAACCAGTTACCCGAATCGTCGTGCCATTCGTAAGCGTATCGTACGGAAATACGATTTTCATTAAATGCCCACAACTCCTTAATCAGTCGGTATTCAAGTTCTTTATTCCATTTCCTAGAAAGAAAGCACTTTGCTTCTTCTCGATGACTGACGAACTCTGTACGATTTCTCCATTGGGTATTCAACGAATACGCCAAGGATACCTTGTCGGCGTCACGGCTATTCCATCCATCTTCAGCAAGACGTATTTTCTTAATCGCTGATTCGAGAGTAAACGGGGGCACAGGCGCTCGATGTTCTTCTACGTCATTAAGCATAATAAGGGTCTCTGGTTATGGACCTGATCGATGAGCCTAGATACTCGATGTTTTTTCCCGTTAAGGCAATACAAAAGCACTTAGCTGTAGTTTCAATAAGGGGAGGTTAGATAAATCCTTTGTTTATTTTGAATCGCGTTTTTCTGATATGTAGCTGGCCATCTGATCACGCATAGCCTCTTTAAGCCTTGTGACAGCTATATCTCTTTGTTTGTTTACTTTTTTTTTGCTCAACACTCAAGCCCTTCCATTGGTTTTCATCTGGACCAATGGATTCACGGTACTGAATAAGTTTATCTGAACAGTGCCCAAAGGCCCGATCCGAGATTTCTTTTGAATCCTTTGATGTATTAATATCCATATCGGCATAATGGAAAATACATGATGTTAGGTTTTCTGCGGTAGTTTCCAAACTTGAAGCACTTGCTCCGAGAGGGAGTAAGAACATCAGAGTGATGCTTTTTCTTTTCATTATTTACCCTATAAAAATTTAAACAATAGTGGTTTATACACACCGTGGCGGGTATATAAAAATATTGGGAGCGTAGCGATCATCATCTAGCTCTCTGTATAATTTACTTAAAAACTACCTTATTTAACATAAGGGTATCTTAAGTGCACGACGACTTTTTAACGTGTGAGCAAGATGGCATTATGGTAAATATCATGTTTGAAAATATGGCCCGGAGCATTAGATGGATAGTGTAATACGAGCAGTTGAGTTAACAGATGCCGATCAGCTAAAAAGTATATATAGCCAAAAAAATGTCCAAGAAAACATGTTACAACTACCCGCTCCATCCCTAAATTATTGGGAAAATAGAATTCAAAATTACAGCGAAAATGGTTGTATTAGTTTTGTTGCCGAGCTCGACGAAATTGTCGTGGGTGAGTTAGTGATCTTTACTCAAAAACACATAAGGCTTAGGCATGTCGTTTCTTTCGGGGTTGCAGTGGATATCAATCATTCTGGAAAAGGCATAGGCAAACAGCTTATTCTTTTTTGTCAGGAGTATGCGTTTCAATGGTTGGCAGCTGGCCGTCTCGAGTTAGAAGTTTTTACTAGCAATAGTTCGGCAATCAAACTTTACGAGAAATTAGGCTTTGAAATCGAAGGAAAAAAGAAAAATGCCGCATTGAAGAATGGTGTGTACCAGGATGTATTCATCATGTCGAAATTAGAAATTTAAACATGCCCCTAGAGCTTATGTCTCTAGGGGGGAGGCCATCAAGCCGGTATGTGGTACATGGGATTATGTTAACCACGATGTAATGAGTGATAACTTTATAATGGGTTATTTTTTACAAATATCCCCTTCCCATCCTATAATCTTGGCTTGAGGATCAAGGTCAGTGATGAATATATGATCAACTGAATAGTCGGTTCCTTTGACGATAACATCATAATTATGATTTTTCTGTGGGATAAATCGTTCACTAGATGATTCTTGGAAAGAGTAATTCACATGAGCATCTACCCAATAATGCACAATGTTCACTAATTGATTTGGTTTGATAGAAAATTCATTAGTGGGCTGATATCCATAATTTTTTGAGCTAGGCATACCCATTTTCTTACTTCCTGTTACAGGGAATCCCATTACAGAAAAACCAGAAGATAAACGGCGCTCCATTACTTGCTTATAGCAACCACTGGACTGCTTTTCGTAAAAATAAGCATAAATACTGTCACCTGTTGCTACTCTAATATGGGCTGCGTCAGATCCATTATAGTCTTCGAGCATAGGTTTTAGTTGTACACTGCAACCACTCAGAAATACCATCAATGATCCCATCATTACTATTTTTTTATTTATTTTCATTGGCTCTCTACGTCCCTTATACTTGAGTTAAATCACATATTTTGATAACTGAATATTATTATTTTTATGATCTTTTAAAATATCTGAGAATGGCTCGTCAAGAATAATTCTGTTTCATTCTTTTCTTTTATAGAAAACTGAGACCTACAGCTAGCTATTAAAGGATGCGAGTTTTTTTCTGTTAGGGTGTAAGCTTTCTCCTCGAACTCTTCACTTCCGGTGTGAAAACGATTCAGTCTTTACACTTTGAGTACAAAAAACACACAACCTTATGTACTCCCCCATAGTAACGAAAGTTTGTACCACCCCTTCTCAATAGACGTGTGAAAGAAGGAAGTAACATGACGTTAGAAACAGAAAGTGATTACGAGGCAGCACTGAAAGAAATCTCGCCATATTTTGACGATGAACCAGCCTTGAATAGCCGAGAGGGGGATCGCTTGGAAATACTGTGCATGCTGATCGAGGAATACGAAAAGAAGCATTATCCAATGTAATGAATTTAGTACTAGATTTAAGAATTCTAGTTAAGCATACGAAGCTTTTCAGCCATGCTTGTTAGGGGGTTATGTTAAATTCGTCCCACCTGAAAACTATAAGGGAGAGAGCATCGTGCAGTGGTTCAGTCAGGGGAAATTTGAAGTTCGTCTTGAGTGGGGCCTATCCGCAGTAGAGCATCTTGCCGGGGAAGTCGACTGCGCCGTCATTGTGGACGTTATGTCTTTTTCAACGTGCGTCAGTCTGGCTGTCAATAATGGCGCCTATATCTATCCCTACCCATGGAAAGATGCGTCCGCTCTTGAATATGGAATGAAAATAGGAGCCTGTACCGCGAGTCCGGACCGACGATTCTGTGGTGAGGGCTACAGTCTGTCGCCAGCTTCTATTAAGAACATACGCAAGGGTGAAAAGCTGGTACTCCCGTCACCTAACGGATCGGCCGTTTCATTTAAGTCAAGAGATGCAGGGATAGCAGTTTTTAGCGGTTGTTTTAGAAATATGTCTGCTACTGCGAATGCCTGTCGCTCCTTCGAGCGTGTTCTGGTTATCCCCTGCGGGGAACGCTGGCCCGATGGTAGTCTACGCCCCTGTATTGAAGATTACGTGGCAGCAGGCGGCATTATTTCTGCAATGGGTCGCGAAAATTGCTCACCAGAAGCACAGGCCGCGGCGGCTATATGGCAACATTATCAGGGGGAAAACTGGCAACTTCTTCGAAGCTGTTCATCTGCGTTAGAGCTGAAGCAGCGTGGCTTCCACGAAGATGTAGACCTCTGCCTTGAGGTAGATAAATCTAAAAAAGAATGTCGACTGTGGGGCGATTCTTATATGTCAGCATTGGCTAGTAAAAGCAGTTCGTAATAGACCGCCTTATATTAAATACGATGTTACCTTTTTGTTTGCTCATAAAAAGGGTTAAGCTGAATTTCTGGGGTAAGGGTATAGTAAGAGATGCAATCTACAAATTTTAAAGTACTAGCTGTTTCAGGAAGTTTGAGGCAGTCATCCTTGCATCGCCTTTTTCTAGAAGGAAGAAATTCGATGCACTACTTTGAGCTGAATGATTCAGTAAGCCGCCTATTTTAGTAGTTTTCCATATACTTTATTTAACGGTTCTAGGGAAAACGATGAAAGAGAGTTATGCCGGACATGGCGTCGCGCCCAAAAGTGATGCCGTGATTTTTTACTTTTGGGCGGAGCAATTATGGTAAGATTATATTTTTAATTTCCTCTGCATTTAAAATAAACCACCTATTATCAGAAAGCTATAAATATATTTATTATAAAAAAGCCTTTCCTAACTTAACTTCATTTGCCCAAATATTTTTATATGACCATTTCTTATTGTATTTCCCAATACTGAAAATGAATTCTTTGTTTTTAGCTTGGCAAATTTCTTGTGCTTCGGCAATATTTATTGATAGTAAAATACTGCCAAGGCTGAACTCTTTTATACTTAAATCAACACTGCCATTATGGTCGTCAAAATATATCCAGTCATTACATTCAGCCTTGTAAATAAAATCGTATGCACATGGCTTTCCATTAAGTACTAAAACATTACCAAATATCATAGGTCTAATAAATTCAATGAATTCAGAAAGCTCTTTAATATCATTCTCATTATGATTTTTTTCCCAGCGAAGTCCCATTAATGATAGATATATACGACTAAGCTCAAGACTACTAAAGGATGTTACAGGTAAAATCTCGCCACCATGAGCAAGAAATTTTTTAACTTCCGCTTTTCTTTTTCTTAGGGTTTTATTAGAAAACTTATCTTTTACAATACAAACGGATCGACGATTAAGTATTCCATAGCTTATATTAAAGAACTGTTTTTGGTGCTTAATTGATAATTCTTTTGTTTTTATAGGGAGGTAGCACCTGCCTATTTTAGGACATATTGGCAGTATTATGTTTTCAAAAATAAGTGGTATTTTATTATAACTATGCCTTAAGTTTAAATTTTCATCAGTAAAGCATGCACCTATGACTTCTCCATTAATCTTTTTATGGTAAAAATTAGTTTTATTAGGTGATTTTCTTTCAAGAAAATCCAATATTAGAGGATGATTACAAACACTCCCGCCAAATTTCTCATACGCTTGGCAATAAGTTTTGTAGTCGGACACTTCCCATCCTGATAACTTTCCTAAAATCATAGATATTTACATCTCCACATTGTATTTTATACTTATATCCTTAGAGTAAATATCATACAAACATTAATAAAACCTTAACGTCATTAAATTATTATCATTTTTAACTTATATATATAAAAAAAGCCTTTAACTTGATATTATTTATATATAATTCATTACCGTCACCCGTAGCACACATACCAATCAACCAAAAATTACACTTCCCAAGCATTAGGTCAACATTCATTAAAAATAGAAAAACCCATGGTAATTGTCATGTATATCATTACCTATTAGCATCTCCAATTTATCATCTATACTTTTTTTCGCCACACGCTAACGCGTAGGTAAATTCGAAACTTAAGACAAGCAAAGATAATAAAAGTTTCGTCAATATACATCCCTGATAAAATATGGCTAATTATTAGAATAATCTATGGTTAGTGAGGGTTTTAAAGCGAGGGATTTAGACTTTTATACAATGTTTATCACTTTTATAAATAGAAACTTATATTAGCACCTCTGCATGCCGCTGCTCTCCTTCAACCGGCCGAAAGTATCACTTCACCCGACCAAAACTGGGTACCGAATGTGTTGTCTAAAAACCGCGTTTTGGTGGGTAGAATTAATACTCAAACAATTATTTTCCCTAGGCTCACCAGGTATTTTATTGGAGTAGGATAGTAGCCTTGAGCGTTAATCCTCCCTACCAGTACTATCGGTCGTAGGATAATGAGAATTTTATGTATCGCCTCGTTCGACGAATTAGCGAGCCTTTCACTGGCTGCGAGGGCCGTGCCAGCAAAGAACGTAGTGAACGAGCGCTGTAAGGCTTCCCGATATTAGGTTTTCTTCGCCCGGCGTTGTGCTAGGGGCTGGTGTACGGTGGTAAAGGTCATACGTGGGCGTTCGGCCTCGATTTCGCGCAGGGGGGGAACTTCCTGAAGTGAACGATGCGAGCGGGAGACCAATTGATGATACTGCTCAGTGCCTGCCCGTTTCCAAGCCAGTTCTTCGTCCGTCAACGCCCTGATAACTTTCGCCGGTGTCCCTAAGATAAGCTGGTTCGCCTCAAAAATAACACCGGCTTTAACGAAGGAGGCTGCGCCGACGATACTGTTCTCACCGATTTCTGCCGCATCCATGATAACGGCATTCATCCCCACCATCGCGTTGCGACGAATGATACAGCCATGCAGTACGGCGCAGTGGCCAATATGTCCATGCTCTTCGACAACGGTGTCTTGTTGTGGAAAGCCATGCATCACGCAATTATCCTGTATATTGGCGCCTGCCTTCACCACGATACGCCCAAAATCGCCACGCAAACTGGCATTCGGGCCAATATAAACCTCAGCTTCGATAATCACATCGCCGATAAGCACTGCCGTGGGATGGACGTAACTCTCTGTGGAGACGACAGGCGTGACTCCATCAATCTTATAACACGGCATCGAGGCTCTCCTATTCGGCGAGTAACCCACCGAAACGTTGATAATAGCTACTGAGCGGTAGGGGAAGGTCGCCCACCGAATTCTCACCCTTTTCACTTAAAAAGCGTAATGCTGCGGGCGACGTACGTTGATAGATATTAATAAATAGCTGGCGCGCCGTCTGCCCAGACCAATGACTTGGTAAGAGTTCCTCGGGTAGCAGTGGATCACGTAGCGTTATTCGACGATAGCAATCCACCAGCAACAGCTGTAGATGAAAACAGCGTTCGGCGGTGAGTTCCTCTTCCTTCGCATCCTTCAATAACCGTTGCAACGGCCGAAATGTCTCGATAAAGCCTTCCAGCATCTGGTTCTTCTCGGTCAGTTGCCAGCACTCTTCGACCCGGGAACGCAACGCGGCACGTGATAGGGCTAGAGGAGAGGTCGCCTCAAAGCAGATCACGTTCTCGGCTACCCCCGCTTCAAAAAGCAGGGCCTGTACCTCTGCTAGGTTTTGGGAAGGCGATGCCATCAGGCTCGGCGCGAGTACGCCAAACCCTTGCCAAATAAGCTGTTTTTTTACATCGAGCAGAACCTTTTTCTCTAGCCCCTCAGAGAGCAGTAATAACCACTTCCCATCCCACGCCGGCTGCTCGGTGCGATAAATTTTATGCTCGGCACGGCGCGTAATACGTGCACCCTTATCGCTCAATCGGTAGAAGCTACGTCGCCCTAGACGGGTCACCTCCAGCCACTCTTCTTTATGTAGCCTAAAGAGAGAGGTACGAATAAAACGCTCACCAAACCCTAATCCCTCAAAGAGCGCGGTGAGGCTTGCGATACTGATTTCGCCGCCACGATGCGCTAATGCATCACCGTAAAACGACGATATCAAGGATGTTCCACTAATCGGCAGCGCCGTCATGGCTTGTTGGATAAAGCTATCAATTTTATTCATAACGTCCGATGAGTTAAGCGTCGAGTTGGCGGTGAATCATACCATAAGCGACCGCGCGACTTAGCCATTTGCCGCGACTTTGCGTAAATCAAAGACGCGACAAGCTTTGCCTTCTGAACGCGGCAGACTACCACAATTCATGATCACTACTTCGGTGGTAATACCAATCATCGCTTTAATACGGTGACAGAGCAGATCGCCCACCTGTAAGCGCTGTTCGGGCGATAGATGCAGGAATTGCTGCTTGATTTCGACCCTTATTGCCAGCGCATCCAAGTGGCCGCGACGATTAACTTCCAACTGGTAATGGGGAGATAACGCCTCTAACTTCAGGATCTCTTCTTCGATTTGCGAAGGAAAAACATTTACCCCACGAATGATCAGCATATCGTCGCTGCGCCCAGTAATGCGATCCATCCTACGCATAGTACGCGCAGTGCCTGGTAACAAGCGCGTTAGGTCGCGAGTACGGTAGCGAATGATGGGAAGCGCCTCCTTGGTCAAACTCGTAAACAGTAACTCGCCCTGCTCTCCCTCTGCTAAGGCTCGGCCATCCACCGGATTGACGATTTCTGGATAAAAATGGTCTTCCCAGATAGTCGGGCCATCCAAGGTATCAATACACTCCATCGCCACCCCCGGGCCCATCACCTCAGAGAGGCCATAAATATCGAGGGCGGTAATCCCTAAGCGTAATTCGATCTCTCGGCGCATCGCGATTGTCCAAGGCTCTGCCCCGAATACTCCTACACGTAACGAGCATTGCCGAGCATCGCCGCCGAATTGTCGTTCCAATTCCTCGATAAGATTTAAACAGTAAGAGGGGGTCACCATAATCATATCTGGCTGAAAATCGCGGATAAGCTGGGCTTGTTTCTCCGTCTGACCGCCAGACATTGGAATAACCGTTGCCCCGAGTCGTTCGGCCCCATAATGGGCACCCAGCCCCCCGGTGAATAACCCATAACCATAGGCAATGTGAATTTTATCTTTAGGCGTTCCCCCTGCGGCACGTAAGGAACGCGCCACAATATCGGCCCAAGTATTGATATCATTCTGGGTATAGCCGACTACAGTCGGTTTCCCGGTAGTGCCCGACGATGCGTGGATCCTCACGACCTGTTCCATCGGAACGGCAAACGTATCAAAAGGATAGTTATCACGCAGATCTTGTTTCGTCGTGCAGGGGAATTTTTGTATATCCTCCAGATGATTAAAATCATCGGGATGTACGCCCGCCGCATCAAATTTACGTCGATACATCGGGACATTTTGATAAGCATGGGCCAGTGTCCATTTCATACGCTGCGTTTGTAACGCCCGTAATTCATCGATAGAGGCCGTTTCAATCGCTTCAAGAGAGCTAGTTTTCGTTATCATAATGGTTGACTCGCAGGTTGACAGGTTTAGACACGCTCCAGAATCAAGGCAATGCCTTGACCCACACCAACACACATCGTGCATAAGGCATAACGCCCACCACGGCGATGCAATTCGTTCGTCGCCGCCAGCACTAAACGGGTACCGCTCATTCCAAGGGGATGGCCGAGAGCGATCGCCCCACCATTCGGGTTAACATGGGGGGCATCGTCGGGTAATCCCCATTGACGCAACACGCCCAGCGCCTGTGCCGCGAAGGCTTCGTTCAATTCGATAACGTCCATGTCGCCGAGGGTTAATCCCGCGAGTCGTAACACTTTCTCGGTCGCCGGAACCGGCCCAAGCCCCATCAATCGCGGTTCGACACCCGCTGTCGCCATCGCGACAACCCGAGCGCGAGGCTGGAGTCCAGCGGCGACTGCCGCACGCTCACTGGCGACAAGCAGAGCTGCCGCGCCATCATTGATCCCCGATGCATTGCCAGCCGTGACGACGCCTGGCGAACGAAACGGCGCCTTAAGCCCGGCCAGCTGTTGATAGGTGGTGGTTGCACGCGGGTGCTCATCTTCTGCGCAAAACGTCTCGACGCCTTGCTTAGTTTTAACCGTTACGCCCACGATCTCTTGCGCCAGATAGCCGGCATGCTGTGCTTGGGCGGTACGCTGTTGACTACGTAATGCGAAATAGTCTTGATCTTCACGGCTAATATTCATTAATTCAGCGACGTTCTCCGCCGTTTGCGGCATACTTTCACAACCGTACTGTTGGGCGAGTAGCGGGTTAATAAAACGCCAGCCCATCGTCGTATCGAAGATCTCTTGCTGGCGTTGAAAAGGGGTGAACGATTTCCCCATCACAAAGGGCGCGCGCGACATGGACTCGACGCCCCCAGCGATGACGAGCTCGCTATCTCCCGCCCGAATCGCGCGCGCCGCAAACCCAAGGGCGTCAAGGCCCGAGCCACATAACCGGTTAATTGTTGTCGCCGATACCGTTTGCGGCAGCCCTGCTAATAGCCCGGCCATGCGTGCCACATTACGGTTATCCTCTCCTGCTTGATTTGCACATCCCAAAATCACATCATCGACGCGATCCCACTCTACGCTCGGTGCCCGGCGCAAGAGTTCGGCAATCGGGATTGCCGCGAGATCATCGGCACGAACGGAAGAGAGCGCACCGGCATAACGTCCGATTGGCGTGCGAACCCCTTCACAAATAAAGGCCTCAGACATGGCTAGCCTCCAACGAGGTTGTGGTGTGCAAAGTGGCATAACGGGCCAATAGGGCTTTTTGCCGTAATAATGGGCAAGGGCGATAGCGCTCTTCCCCGTAGTACTGCTGTAAGTGTTCTAGAACTTGCAACACACGTGGCCAACCGAGTTCGGCGCCCCACGCTAACGGCCCCTTCGGATAATTGACGCCGGTCCGCATCGCGATATCGATGTCTTCTGCGCTCGCAATCCCTTTTTGCAACGCATCCAGAGCCTCATTAATAATCATCGCAACGGTACGTGTCACAAGCATGCCGGGGTAGTCCGCGATACGTAGCACCTGTTTTCCTTGCTGCTGAAAATAGCGTACGGCGCTCTCGGTATGTGAAGCCGTATTGGTCGCGGCGGGTGCAATCACGACGGTATCACCGAGGCTCAGATCAACCACCACCGTAGGCTGCTGATAACGTACGGCTAAACAGGTCGCCGTTTCGCCTTGCGTCGCGACGACTCGTACCCCCTCGACGTCAAGCTCGCCATCTGCCAAGCGTTGAACCTGTTGTTCGCGTTGGGGAAGGAGCGGTTCGGCTAGAGCCTCCGGCTGGACAGCCGACCAGTCATAGACGCCACGCCCAGATTTCTTGCCTAGACGCCCGGCACTCACCAATTCTTGCTGTGCCAACGAAGGAAGGAAGCGCCGATCCTGCCAAAAGCCGTGGTAGACCGAACAGGTCACTGCAAAGTTGACATCTTGCCCAATAAGATCGGTCAGCGCTAACGGGCCCATAGCAAACCCTCCCGCCTCCCGTAAAGCTCGATCGATCACCTGCGCTGGGGCCACATAATCTTCCAAGGCACGCCATGCCTCGGCATAAAAAGGGCGAGCGATACGATTAACAATAAAACCGGGGGTAGAACGGCACGTCACGGGCTGCTTACCCCAGCGTTGCATCTCCTCGACCAGTTGCGTAATAACCGTCTCGTCGCTTTCTATGCCGCGAACGACCTCCACCAGTTTCATCACCGGAGCCGGGTTAAAAAAGTGCAGTCCTGCTAGCCGCTGTGGTCGCTTGAGATAACGGCCAATCTCCGTGATCGAGATCGAGGAGGTATTTGAGGTAAATAGCGTATCTTCACCACATACCACTTCCAGTTTTTGGAAGAGTTGTTGTTTAATCTCTAACTTTTCCGCCGCAGCCTCAATGACTAAATCGGCCTGCGCAAGATCCTCAAGCCGTTGAGCGGGCGCTAAACACATGAGGATCTCGTCGCGCCGTGCGGCGCTAAGCTTACCTCGTTGTACCCGGGAGGAAAGTCGTTGCCGAATACCGTCGAGAGCCTTATCGATCGCGGCGGAGGAGATATCATATAAAAGTACGGATTTACCTTGTTGGGCGGCGATTTCCGCGATCCCCGCGCCCATTGTGCCGCCGCCTATCACGGCGATAGTGTGCAGTGTCTGTGCCATACTATTTCCCCGTAAACTGTGGTGAGCGTTTAGCGATAAAAGCACTAACACCTTCGCGATAATCAGCACTGCGCCCCGCAAGCCGCTGGTAGTCACGCTCAAGCTCAAGTTGCTGAGCAAGGCTATTCGTCTCTGCGGCACGCAGCGCCTGTTTAATCAAGCCCAATCCATACGTGGGCTGGCAAGCAAGATGCTGAGCAAGCTGCTCGACCGTGGTGGCGAATGCATCGTCTTCGACGACTTGCCAGATCATGCCCCACTGCTCTGCTTGCTCGGCGCTAAGTTTGCCGCCGAGTAGTGCCAGTCCGGCGGCTCGTGCGCGGCCCGCAACACGCGGGAGGACCCAAGTCCCCCCACTATCGGGGAGCAGCCCTAGTCGACTAAACGCCATAACGAAACTAGCCTGACGACTCGCAATGACGATATCGCAGCCCAAGGCCAAGGTCGCACCGGCCCCAGCTGCCACGCCGTTTACCGCAGCAATCACCGGTATACGCAGCGCTGCGAGACGACGCACTAGCGGGTTATAAAACCGCTCGACCGATTCACCGAGATCGGGGGCTGGCCCCTGTGGGTCGACGTTACGGTCGTTAAGATCTTGCCCGGCACAAAATCCGCGTCCGGCGCCCGTGATCACTAAACAGCGGATGCTGTCATCACGCTCCACGAGCGTAAGCTGGTCGGCAAGCGCCTGATGCATCGAGGCCGTGAAGCTGTTCAACCGCTCCGGGCGGTTGAGCGTCAGCGTCATCACCCCGTTATTACTATGGCTAAGAATCGTTTCCATTATTAGCATCCTCGATAGTGGGCGGGACGTTTTTCGAGAAAGGCAGAAATTCCCTCTTGCCTGTCCGACGTCGCCGCTAACACACTGAATAATTGTCGTTCTTGCACTAGCCCTGCTTGAAGAGGGACCTCATACGCCTGTTTTAGCGCTTGCTTTGCTGCATGGAGGGCGAGAGGTGCGTGATGGGAAACCGTTGCTGCGAGCGCCAGAGCGTAATCGACGCAGAGTTCAACCGGATAGATATCGCTGACCAATCCCGCTTGCCGTGCAGTCTGTGCGCTAATACTTTCACCCGTTAGGATCATCCGACTCGCCAACGCTTTCCCGACACTGCGGATCAGCCGCTGTGTTCCCCCTGCCCCAGGAATGATCCCCAGCTTGATTTCCGGTAAGCCAAATAACGCGTTATCACCGGCAACTACCATGTCGCAGAGCAGCGCTAATTCACATCCAGCCCCTAGCGCATAACCATTCACCGCGGCAATCAATGGCTTAGGAAAAGCATTGATGCGTGCCCAGAGTTGCGGACGAATATCGTTAAGCGTTGCGGCGAGATCTTTCTCTGCCATTTCGTGTAAGTCGGCGCCCGCGGCGAAGAACCGCGAATTGCCAGTAATCACACAGGCGGCGACATCAGGGTGAGCCGCCGAAGACTCAAGTAGGGTAGCCAGATACTCTAGCGTGGCGTTGTTCAGGGCATTGCGCGCCTGAGGGCGATTGATCTCGATAAGTAATACGCGCGCATGAGAGGTGACGGTTAATAGGCTCATAGCATCCCCTTCGCATCAAAATCGATCACCACATCGGGGGTAAGCGGTAAGGCTTGGCAGCTGAGGATATAGCCGGCGGCGAGCTCATCGGGTTCAAGACTATAATTAACCGCCATGTCGACTTTACCTTGGACGACTTTGCACTTACAGGTCGCACAGACACCGCCTTTGCAGGCATACGGGAGGTCGGCACCTTGGCGCAACGCCGCATCTAAAATACTCTCATCGTCGGGAGTAAGGACTATCTGCCTATCGCGCCCATCTTGGCGTAGCGTAAAGCTCTGCTCTGCTTCCTGTGACGCTCTTGCACGGCGTGGGGTAATGCTCCCTGTATTAAATCGCTCAATATGGATAGCCGCTGCCTCCATTCCTAACGCCTGCAGCGTCGTCTCGGCCTCATCCATCATACTGTTAGGCCCGCAGATGAAAGCATCGTCAAATTGGCTAAAGTCGATCAACTGCTTACCTAAGGCTTGGAGCTTCTCTCCATTAATATGGCCTTGGAGTAAATCGCTATCCACCGTTTCTTGGCTAAAGATCGATAGCCATTGAAAACGCTGAGGATACCGATCTTTAAGGTCGGCTAAGGCTTGACGAAACATCATACTTTGGCTGCTACGGTTGCCGTAAATCAGCGTGAATTGGCTAAGGGGTTCCTCGGTTAAGGTCGCCGTAATGATGGCAAGCATCGGCGTGATGCCGGAGCCGGCGGCTATCGCTAAGTAGCGCCCTTGACGCGTAGCCTGTGGCTGATAGCCAAAGTTACCCTGCGGTACCATGACCTCCATTTCGCTACCGGCCAGGATGCCGGCGCGAGCGAAGTTAGAAAAGCGCCCGCCCTCGATAGCCTTGACCGCGACACTAAGCTCGCTAGGGCTTTGGCCTCGGCAAATGGAATAGCAGCGACGTAGTGCCTCGCCGTCGATGTTCGCCTTCAGCGTAAGGTGCTGACCCGGGCGAAAATGGTAGGCCTGTTGTAAGGCCTCCGGAATAGCGAAAGTGATCGTTACCGCATCGCGTGTTTCCGGTTCGACGCTGGCAACTTTTAAAGCATGAAAGGTTGTCATAGTCACCTCAGATACATTTGAAATAGTCGAAAGGTTCGCGGCACGACTCACAACGATAGAGTGATTTGCAGGCTGTCGAACCAAATTCGCTGAGTAGGGTGGTGTGTGTGCTGCCACAACGTGGGCACGCAACCTCGGCCGGCGATGCTGCGTGACAGCTATGGCCAACCGGCGGACTAATCCCGTAGTCGCGTAAGCGTTGGCGTGCGTCATCGCTCATCCAATCCGTCGTCCACGCCGGATCCAACTGCTGTACGACCTGTACCGGTGTAAAGCCCGCCTCGGCCAGGTGTTGTTGGATCGCGGTAATGAGAAATTCTGTCGCCGGACAGCCGGAATACGTTGGCGTAAAACCGATTACCCATCCATCGCCTTGCGGACGAACGTCCCTCACCATCCCCAAGTCGGTGATGGTGAGCACCGGGATCTCCGGGTCGGGGATTTGGCTAAGAAGGTGCCAAATCTTAGGCACTTCGGCAGGTTCAATGTGTAGAGTACGTTGCAACATAGTCGCCTCCCATTACCATTGCTGGCCTGGATAGGTCCGCGGTAAAATTTGCATCTCCGCGAGGAGTAAACCAAGGTGTTCGGTATGGAGGCCTTGTTTACCTCCTCGACGATAGGCCGCTTCCTCCGGTAGGCGTAGACCGGCTTGGCCTATTCCCTCCGTCACCTCCGCCAACCATGAAGCGTGTAGTTGTCGAGGATCCACGCCGATTCCGGCTTCGCTCATCGCGATATCATGCTGATTAGCTTCGAATAACTCGGCGGTAAAGCGCCACAATTCATCCAATGAGCGCTGTACCTTTTCTGCTGACAACGGGGTTCCTTGACCTAGTCGTGCCACCCACCCGCGGCTAAAACGTAAATGGTATTTCACTTCCTTCAGCGCCTTGGCGGCGATCGCCGCAAGCTGCGGATCACGACTCTCGACCAGACGCTGATAGAGGGCGACATGCCAAGCATCGATAAGATATTGGCGGACAATCGTGTCGCCAAAGTGACCATTCGGCTGCTCGACGAGTAGCAGGTTGGTAAATTGCCGTTCATCCCGTTGAAAGGCCAAGCTATCTTCATCTTCATCGCCCAATAACTCGGCGGCGTAGGTTAAAAAATTTCTCGCCTGGCCAAGAATATCTAAACCGATATTTGCTAAGGCCAAATCAATCTCCAGCTCCGGTGCATGACCGCACCACGCCCCGAGGCGCTGAGCCAACACCAGACCATTATCACCAAGATGTAAAACATAACGAGGTAAGGCATCCATCATCGACCTCACATATGCTCAATGCCGTCAGGCAAATGATAGAAAGTGGGATGGCGATAAATTTTCGTTTCTGCCGGCTCAAAAAATTCACCGCGCTCTTCCGGCTGCGACGCCACGATCTCTGCGGCTTTCACAACCCAGATCGAACAGCCTTCACTACGGCGCGTATACGCATCACGAGCATTTTCTAGCGCCATCTGATCATCTGCCGCGTGTAAACTTCCTACGTGGCGATGGGATAATCCCTGCTTACTACGTACGAACACCTCGTACAGTGGCCAGTAAAGTTGACTCATCATGTGCTCCTTAGGCGACTTGGCGCTGCACGCGCTTTTCTGCGTGAGCGAGTGCAGCTTCGCGTACCCACGCCCCTTCATCCCAGGCTTTACGTTTAGCCGCCAGTCGTTCGTGATTACAGAGGCCGCGACCGTTAATGACCTCGTTAAATTCATACCAGTCGATGGCACCAAAGGTGTAGTGTCCGGTTTCGGCGTCGAACGCTAGCGCCTCATCCGGTACCTGCATACCCAATAATTCGACCTGTGGTACGGTATTGTCGACGAAACGTTGGCGCAGCTCGTCATTACCAAAACGTTTGATCTTCCAAGCTAAACTCTGCGCGCTGTTCGGTGATTCATCATCATTAGGCCCAAACATCATCAAGGCAGGCCACCAAAAGCGATTAATTGAGTCCTGTAACATCGCACGCTGCTGATCACTACCTTCGGCGAGCGCTCTGCAGGCATCGAACCCTTGACGTTGATGAAAGCTTTCCTCTTTGCAGATCTTCACCATCGCTCGTGCGTAGGGGCCGTAGGAGGTCCGGCACAGTGCCACTTGGTTCACAATTGCCGCTCCATCGACTAACCAGCCGATAACGCCGATATCTGCCCAGCTTAAAGTCGGATAATTGAAGATGGAGGAGTACTTCATTTTTCCTTCTAACATCTTTTGATAGAGGTCTTCACGCGCGCACCCGAGGGTTTCGGCGGCGCTATAAAGATAAAGTCCGTGGCCTGCCTCATCTTGAACCTTGGCAAGTAGAATGGCCTTTCGCTGCAAAGACGGCGCGCGGGTGATCCAGTTGCCTTCGGGTAACATGCCAACGATCTCCGAATGGGAATGCTGGCCAATCTGACGGATAAGGGTTTTCCGATAGGCCTCAGGCATCCAATCTTGAGGTTCGATCGCCGTTTCGTCCGCGACCGCTTGAAGAAATCGTTGCTCATTAGTCATATTAGCCTCAATTGATTCGTTTTTATTTAATAAACACATTTTATTGAATCATTTAAGTTCGCCTTATAAGTTACATTCTTGTTAATTAAAACCCCAATCTTTGTTTGTGTATTCTGTGATGCCACTCTCAAAGTGATTGTAAATTCCCTTTTTAATCATCCTGTTACGCTCAATGTGTAATTGAGAGGTTAATCACAAGTTAAATAAGATTTAAGCACACCTCTTTAAAATGATTCATAAAAAGCCTAAATTTATATAAAACACGAAACACTTTAGGGGTAGGGTAATGCAAAAGTTAACCAGTTTTATGTCGGGTGAGTGGCAAAGTGGACAAGGTCAGGAACGCGCGATTCACCATGCGATTACGGATGAGGCTTTATGGGAGGTCACTAGCGAGGGACTCGATTTTGCTGACGCATGCCGCTACGCCAGAGAGGTGGGCGGGTCTGCGCTACGTACGATGACGTTTCTAGAGCGCGCAGCCATGCTGAAGGCCGTTGCCAAACATCTGCTGGCAGATAAAGAACGCTTTTATACACTTTCTGCACAAACCGGGGCGACACGTACCGATGGCTGGGTCGATATAGAGGGTGGGATTGGGACACTTTTCACTTATGCTGGGCTAGGCAGTCGCGAGCTACCCGATGATACCCTGTGGCCAGAGGACGCTCTTATTCCCCTTTCTAAAGAAGGGGGGTTTGCCGCGCGCCACTTTTTGACCTCCAAACAGGGAGTAGCCGTCCATATCAATGCGTTTAATTTTCCATGTTGGGGAATGCTAGAGAAGCTAGCACCGACGTGGTTAGCCGGTATGCCTGCCATCATTAAACCTGCAACCGCGACCGCACAGGTCACTCAGGCGATGGTCGCATCGATCGTAGAGAGCAGTCTTGTGCCGCCTGGGGCGATTAGCCTGATATGTGGATCGGCCGGCGATCTTCTCGATCACCTCGATAGCCAAGATGTAGTGACCTTCACTGGCTCCGCCGCCACTGGTCAGCAACTGCGTAGCCATCCTACACTCGTCAGGCACTCCATCCCCTTCACGATGGAGGCAGATTCGCTCAACTGCTGTGTGCTGGCCGAGGATGTTCAGCCTAACGATACCGAGTTTGGTCTGTTTATTCGTGAGGTGGTACGAGAGATGACCGCAAAAGCCGGGCAAAAATGTACCGCTATCCGCCGCATCATCATTCCTGCAACCCAACGCGAAGCAGTACAGTCAGCGTTACTCACCAAACTCTCGGCCATTACCGTCGGCGATCCCAACCAATCCGGAATAAAAATGGGGACGCTGATCAATCGACAGCAGCAACGGGACGTTCAACAGCAGGTTAATACGCTGCGCGATGCCGGATGCGAGGTATTGCTCGGGGGTGATATCGATCCGCAACTCCCTGGTGCCAGCTATCCGCCGACCTTACTCTACTGTCCAAACCCTGATGCCACTGTGCAAGTACATGCCGTTGAGGCATTCGGCCCCGTCGCGACGCTAATGACCTATCGTGACACCGAACACGCCTTGGCCTTAGCGCGGGCGGGCGGGGGTAGCCTCGTCGCAACATTCGTCACCGCTAACCAAGACCGTGCACGGCAATTTATTCTCGGTGCCGCCCGTGCCCATGGCCGAATTCAGATACTGAATGAAGCGTCGGCCAAGGAATCTACCGGTCATGGTTCTCCCCTTCCTCAGCTAATCCATGGTGGACCGGGGCGAGCGGGCGGCGGCGAAGAACTTGGCGGGTTACGGGCGGTAAAACATTATCTGCAACGTACCGCCGTGCAAGGAAGCCCGACGATGCTCGCCGCCATTGGCCAGCAGTGGGTGCGAGGCGCAAGGGTTCAAGAAGATGCCATTCATCCTTTTCGGAAATATTTTGAGGAACTACAGCCGGGCGATAGCCTATTAACGCATCGACGCACATTAACAGAAACGGATATCGTCAACTTTGCCTGTCTGAGTGGTGATCACTTCTATGCACACATGGATAAAATCGGTGCTGAAGCCTCTTTCTTCGGCGAACGCGTGGTACACGGCTATTTTGTCATTGCCGCGGCGGCAGGCCTATTCGTTGACGCGGGTGTCGGACCGGTAATCGCGAACTACGGTATGGAGAACCTACGGTTTCTACTTCCCGTTAAACCGGGTGATACCATCCAAGCGCGCTTAACGTGCCAACAGAAAACGCTTAAACGCCAGCGCAGCGCAGAGGAACAAGCGACCGGAGTCGTACAATGGGCCGTTGAGATCACTAATCAACATCAGGAGGCCGTCGCGCTCTATTCAATTTTGACCTTGGTGGCGCGGAAAAATAGCGATTTCCCAAGCACAGCCTCTTAACCCTCACGCCTCGTGGTCTACCACGAGGCTATTATCACCAGACGCTGGGATCTCTTTAGCCCGAATATAAGAATGATTGAGGCTGTAATAGGTACTATTTGCGGGAATATCGTGATTGACAAAGGCACCTGCTCCGATGGTGACATTATCGCCGATGACGAGATGTTCTGAGATAATACAACTATTCGCGCCAAGGTTAACATTATTGCCGATAGTCACTGTATTGCTATTATCCGTTTTCAAACCAATGGTTGTGTTCTGACGTAGCGTGAAATTGCGGCCAATCTTGCAACGCCGCGTCACTACAATCCCAGCATGATGGCCAATATACAACCCTGGGCCAATCTGCGCGCCCAGCTCAATCTCGGTGTTGTATTTGAAATAAAGCTTACGATTAATCAATCTAGCTAGTTTTATTGCGTAGCGCCCCTCACTGAGATAAAGGTAATTCGCAATCCGCCACCAGAACAGGAAACGCTTTTTAGGTCGCTTATAGGCAGAATGGACGACGTTCAACCAAGAAAATCTTTTTTCTTTATTGCCCAGTACCTCGCACCCTAGGCACTCCTTGAGTTGATCGATATTCATATAATGTTACATCCATTATGCTTAAACGAACGAATAGTTTACTATATAGAGATAATTTCGCTAATAATAAGTATCGGATTATCTTTAATGCGGCAAAACACGTTTCGTTACGATATAAACGGCTTGCGCGCCTATGCGCTATTAATGGTCGTTTTCTACCATTTTAAACTGCCATTTTTTGGTGCGGGATTTATCGGCGTCGATATTTTTTTCGTTATTTCCGGCTATTTTATGACGAAGATCATTGCTGATGGTATCCAGAAAAATAACTTTAGCCTGATATCTTTTTTTTACGCTAGATTCATGCGCATTGTACCACCACTATTATTGGTCACCGTCACCGTTTATATTATTGGCTTCCTTGTATTAAACCCAGAAGATCTAAAATATTATTGCCAGTACGTTATTAAAGCATTAACTTTTACCTCTAATCTTACTTTATTAAAGGAAGCAGACGATTATTTTGCCGCAGATAGTGCTAAAAACCTCCTGTTGCATACCTGGTCCTTATCGGTAGAATGGCAATTCTATCTGCTCTATCCATTTCTATTCTTAGCCATTAATCTTTTCTCCAAAAAAATAATAATACACTAGCCTTATTAGCGCTACTTTTACTTTTATCACTCTCTTTTTCTATATTCGAGTCACAGATTAATCGTGCCTACGACTTTTATATGTTAGCCACGCGAGCATGGGAAATGCTAGCAGGGGGTATCGTTTACCTGCTGGAGAAAAATGATACATCGGCTAAGTTCCCTTTATCGTGTAGACTGAAAATGCTCGGTATTTTCGCTATTTTAGTCGCATTGAGCCTATTTAGTGAACAGGACCACTGGCCAGGCTACTTAGCGGTACTGGTTATTATTGGTGCAGCATTGGTTATTTATAAGGAAAATAATCAACTTAAGATACTCAATAATAAACTGATCTATAAAATAGGCCTTGCCTCCTATTCGATCTATCTTTGGCACTGGCCATTCCATTTCTTTTTTAATTATTACTTTCCTCACCCTCACCTATTAATTAGTTTTATTGCATCTATTCTCTCAATCCTCCTCGGCTATGGCAGTTACTTTATTATTGAGAAGAGAATGATTGATGGCTTAAAGGCGAAAGGAAAGATATTTTCATTCAGTATAATAATAGGAATAGCGTTACTCTTTGTTGGGGTTAATGATTACACCCGTAAACACTCGGGATTTTCATGGCGGGGAGGCGAACATTATCTCAGTCTAGTCAATCAAATAAAGATGCCTAGCCCGGAGGATGGCTGGTGTTTTTACGCTATTGCCAGCCACCGTGAATTTTCTGTGGGTAATCAAGGCGTACAGTGTCAGATTGGCGATACACAGCATCCGGTCAAAAAAGCCTTACTGTTCGGCGATTCATACGCAGGGCACTATATTCCCTTCTGGCAGGGTATCGGTGAAAAGATGCAGATGGAGATCCAAGCTGTGACGACTAACTGGTGTAACCCCTCAACGGGTGATGATTTCCCTGGGCCACGTTCTTCTCGAGCTTATCAACAATGCCTATTTAATCGGCACTATGTTATGGAGCATATCAAGGATTACGACGTCATTATTCTCGCTGGATCTTGGACAAAAAATTTCGTTAATCAGCGTTCAATTGCGGGGCTAAGCGATCTCGTTGAAAAAATCCACCAGCAACATGTGCCGATAATCATCATGGATGAACCCTATCAATTCGCCGACAACGTTGGGCAGTTATATAAACAGCATCTATGGCGTCATCAATATTTCAATATTCGCCCCTACAGTACGCAGGAAATGGATGCGACACTGCAAACGACTAGCGCGATTTTAGATAAGGTCAGCACGCCTTCGCCAACGACCTTACATCTGCGCCGCAGTGATCTCTTTTCACCCACCCATTATGCGCAGGATGACGTGCCCTACTCTTTAGATGGCGGGCATATTAGCGTATTGGGATCGTTGGCGGCAGAGCGCTATTTCATCGAACAGGGTGGCCTTAATAAACTCTCTACCTTTCTTGGCCCTTAGTCTTCAAGAAGGACTGAAACCCCGTATTTCACGGGGTTTCTAGACGACTTCTACTATTACTCGACAACGCGGATAGATTTACGATGGGTAAAGGCTTGGAAACTAAAGAAACCATGATATTCGCCCATCCCGGAACCGCCGACCCCACCGAAAGGTAAATAAGGTGAGAAGAAGTGAGTGAGGGTACCATTGATCTGAGCATCGCCGCTCGGCACGGCATCGATGATCTTCTTGCCTGTCGCCGTGTCTTTGGTAAATACATAGAACGCGAGTGGTTTAGGATGGCGATGGTTGATCTCGGCGACCACTTGATCGACATCGTGATAGCTGACGAGGGGAAGTACCGGACCAAATAGTTCTTCTTGCATCAACGCATCATCCCACTGAACATCTGAAACCACCGTAGCCTGCAGGTAACGCTGCGCGACATCCGCCTCCCCGCCTATATCGATGTGTCCTTGCGTTTGCTGTAATAAGTCGAGTAAGTGCTCAACCTGTCGCTGACTGACTACTTTTCCCGTCGCACTCACTGCCGGGAGTTTTTCACGAATCGCCTGTGTCAGGCGATCGACCAAGGCGGTCTTCAGCGATGCAGGAACCAAGACATAGTCTGGCGCGACACAGGTCTGACCACTGTTCGTATATTTCCCAAACATTAGCTGCTGCGTAACTTGGTCAAGATCGGCATCGGGTAAGACCAAGAAAGGGGTCTTCCCACCGAGCTCAAGGACAACAGGAGTGAGGTGCTTAGCCGCAGCCTCCATCACTACCCGCCCCACGTTAGGACTCCCCGTGAAGAAGATAAAATCAAAAGGCAGGCTAAGCAGCAGTGTGTTCTCATCCCTTGCCCCTTGGACAACGGCTAGATATTCGGGGTCGAAAGCGCTATTCACAATATCTTCAATCACTTTTGCCGTGCAAGGTACCTGCTCCGAGGGTTTGATTATCGCCGTATTTCCCCCTGCAATCGCCCCGACTAAGGGACCGAGAGCCAACGCAACAGGATAATTAAACGGGCCAATAATATAGTTAACGCCGTAAGCTTCATGCTGATAGGAGCAAGTAGAAGGGGAAAGGATCTGCGGGGTTTCTACTTGCTTCTCGCGACACCACTCATCGAGATGAGCAAGCGCAAAATCGATTTCAGAAACGACCTCACCAATTTCGCCCATATCGACGAGCGCCTGGTCGCGGCCCAAATCCTCGGCCATGGCGCGATAAAGCGGCTCTTTATGCGCCAAAAGGCTTTCTTTCAACGTCGTCAATGCCTGTTTACGAAAAGCAACGTCACGGGTCTGCCCCTGAGCAAAGAAGGCTTTTTGTTGCTGAAACAGCTGCTCGATAGTCTCTTTCGCGGTGTATTGCATCGCCTTTCCTCTCAATTGTTAGGTGTTATAAATTTATCGTGCATCGCCATGGCTTTCGATTTGAAAAGTCCACTGCTTACCGTAGGGCTGTGCTTGCATGATCGTCCAGCCCGTCGTATTGCCCGCACCGGCATTGCCACCATCGTGGGCAATCTGTTCAATCTGTTTCGCCGTCAACGACGAAGGGCTATGATTACCCCAAGCACCTCATAAGTAATTCACTAAATCGGCCGTCTGTTGTGCAGTGAGTCGCTCGGCATAACCCGGCATGCTAACTGTCGAAGGCGCCCAGTTTCCTGCCGGAAGTGTCGCTCCCTCGCGAATAATCTTTACCAAAGAATCCGCTAAGGGTCCTGTGACCACCGAGTTAGCCCGCAGTTGCGGAAACATCCGCGCGATGCCTTCGCCTTGGCGTCCGTGGCATATTGCACAGTTATCGAGGTAGATCTTTTCCCCGGCAGACGACGATGCCGTCGTGACGGAGGTCGGATGACTCTCCTCATTACGCGCCGGCAACGTTTTCAAATATTTCGCTATCGCCTGCAGATCGGCATCGGAAAGATACTGTGTACTCCAGCTGATCACATCGCTCATTGGCCCAAATGAGGCCGTTCTATCCGTACGCCAAGTTTTTAGATAGTGGGCGATCTCTTTCTCAGACCAGCTTCCCAATCCGTTGTAGGTGTCCCCCCCTAAGTTCGGTACTGACCATCCATCGATCACCGTTCCTCCGGCCAGCCATTCATTACCTTGCTGCTCATCGAGGGCCTTCTCTTGCATGGCCAAACCACGCGGGGTATGGCAAGAACCGCAGTGGCCTAGCCCTTGCACCAAGTAGCTCCCCCGAGCTACTTGCGGGTCGCTATAGTGCGCAGGGTCGAAGGGTTGCGGCGTCGGCGCATAAATGCCACGCCACAGGGTAAGCGGCCAACGCATGGAGAGTGGCCACGGAATATCCACCTCTTTATTCTTTGTCGGATCTGCGCTAACACCGTGCATGAAGTACGCATACAGGGCGCGAATATCCGCATCGGTCAACCGCGAATAGCTAGGATAAGGCATCGCCGGATAGAGCGCGCTCCCGTCTTTACGTATACCTTCGCGCAAGGCTTTACCAAACTCCTCTACGCTATAATCGCCGATCCCGTACTGCTTATTTGGGGTGATGTTCGTTGAGTAGATAACGCCAATCGGCGATTTTATTGCTAATCCCCCACTGAACGGTTTTCCGCCAACGGCGGTGTGGCACGCCACGCAGTCCCCGGCGCGAGCCAAGTACTCCCCCTGTTCAATGAGGCGCGAGTTAACCGGTTCAGCTTGGCTCGCCGCGCTCACGCCGGCTAACCATAAGCTGCTGATAACGAGCATCTCTTTTCTCATGGTGAGTTCCCCGGTGCAAAGTTAGGGCCAATAATGATTTGTCCAGGGATCTGTTGGCTGTTTTCCCGTGCCTTGATCTCTTTCTGGTAGGTCGCATTGCCTCGCTGAATTAGAAACTGCCGGATCGATTCAATCTGTTCGGCGGACATATTCTTTTTAAAACCCACCATGCCATAGGCGGTCAATGCGCCATCACCGACTACACGATAGAACGCATCGGCATTATGCGTCGCCCCAGACCAGCGTAAATCAGGCAATACCCCTCCCGACTCACCGTTGTCACCATGACATGCTGCACAATAATCCATGTAATGCCCATAACCTGCCTTCGCTTGTTCGGCATCGAATTTTACCGGCGGCTTAACCGGTAGAAATCCTTTCACATTGACCGGCGGCAGTGTTTTGTTTCCCTCTAAGGAGAACACGACTAAACGCGATTTATTCACCGTCCAGCCGCCCGTTCTCGCCATCCCGCCCATTAACAGTGGATAGATCCCCCCCCAACCTACTTCGACCGCAACATATTGCTTACCGGCCACAGAATAAGTAATCGGAGCCGCCATCACCGCACTCTGTAACGATGTTTGCCAAAGTTGTTGTCCGGTCGTAGCATCGTAAGCGTTAAAGAGACCGTTGGTGAGTCCTTGGAATACAAGATTCCCGGCTGTCGCGAGGACGCCACCGTTCCAAGGGCCTTGATGATTGATGGTAAAGGCGGGAGCTTGCTTAACCGGATCCCAAGCAATGAGCCAACCCTTGAGGAGACTCCCGAATTGGCTCTTCACTTTAGCATCGTCCGGCGCCCCGATTTTCGACATATCTAACCCAAGGTTTAACCCTCTGGATTTAAGCTGCGCATCGTTGCTCGGGACATAATTGAACGGTATTTGCTGTGCAGGAATGTAGACATACCCTGTCTTCGGACTATAGGCCATCGGTTGCCAGTTATGGCCGCCGAGATCGCCAGGTAGCCCAAACCAAGGTTTTCCCGTTACCGAATAAAGGGCTTGTGGCACGGTATTGGGTCGGCCGGTTTTGGGATCGACGCCTTTAGCCCAATTAACCTCTACATAGTTCTTCGCCGACAGAAACTCGCCAGTTTTCGCATCAAGAAGATAGAAAAAGCCATTTTTTGGCGCGTGCATAATGACATGCCGTGGCTTGCCATCGATGAGAATATCGGCGGTCATGATCTGTTGAGTTGAGGTAAAATCCCACTGATCTTGCGGGGTCTCTTGGAAGTGCCACACATATTCGCCAGTTTCTGGGCGTAAGGCCAAGATACTGCCGACAAAAAGGTTGTCACCTTTTCCCCCTGAACGTTGTTGATAATTCCACGGCGATCCATTCCCCACGCCAATGTAGACCAAGTCGGTCACTGGATCGTAGGTGATGGCATCCCATACCGTGCCGCCGCCTCCAGATTTGACCCAATTCCTTGGCCCCCACGTCTTATAAGCAAGTTCAGCAAGAGGCTTATCGGAGATGGCATGGTCAGGTTTGTTACCCGGAGCGGGCACCGTAAAGAAGCGCCATTTCAGCTTACCGGTCTCGGCATCGAAACCAGAGACGAAGCTTCGTGCACCAAACTCTGCACCCGCGTTACCGATAATGACAACCCCCTTCGCGACACGCGGCGCACCATCGATAATATAGCTACGAACATCGCCAAGTTGTGCATCTTGCGGGATGGTCATCGTGTTCCACACGACGTTCCCCGTCTTCGCATCCAGCGCAATAAGGCGCCCATCGAAGGTACCGATGATAATTTTACCGTTCCAGTAGGCCGCTCCCCGATTGACGGTATCGCAGCACCCTTTTACCGCAGAATCGCCAGGAACTTTGGGATCATACTGCCAAAGTAACTGACCGGTATCAGCCTTATAGGCGCGGACTTTGCTCCAATTGGTCGTGGCATAGAGAACGCCATTGACCACTAAGGGCGTTCCCTCTTGGCCACGGTTGGTATCAAAATCTTGATACCACGCGATATTTAATTGCTTAACGTTTTGCGTATTAATTTGATCTAAGGGGGAATAGCGTTGTTCTGAATAGGTTCTGCCATAGGACAGCCAATCTTGTGGCGTCTTATCCGCATTAATAATTGCAGCCCCCGTATCTTCAGCGTAAGTGCTACTCGCCGTGAGGGTGACGGGTAATATTGCCAGTAAGAAAACGCCAAGCTTATTTTTATAATTTTTCATAAGTGATTGCTCCAGTACTGTCTTTTAAAACATCTGCATCAGCCGTAGCTTAACGACGCTCTCCGACTTAAATCCGGTATCCATGCTTATATCGCGCCCCCAAGTCCCCAGTAACTGAGTTTTGCTGGCAAAGAGGTAGGCCGCGCCGACAGAGTATTTATCTTCACCGGGTTTCCCTTGACTCACGCCATCGATAGAAGAGTGTCCCCCCCAGTCTTTGGTATACGAGGTACGAATATCGAACGCAGGCGTGAGTAAGTAACGTAGGTGGACCTGGCCTTGGTACAGGGTATTTTGTGAAAGTCGGCTCGAGGCGGACCCATAATCGTTATTATCGCCAAAGCGCGTGGCATCTATGCCGACGTCTAACAGGAGCCTGTCGTAGAGGGGCGTGCTGAATGCTGCCTGTAGGGCGTATTTCCATCGGTTTTCGCCCATATTCAGGCTATCTTGATGGCTATAACGCCCTGTTGGCACATACAGGAAGGGTGTGACGCCAAAATAGGTCTGTGTTGTTGGGTTGTTATATAACCATAGCGTTGAGGCCAGAATTAAGTCTCCGACTCCGCTGGCATTTCCCATATCACTGCCACCCAAACGGCCACGAACTCGACCAAAAGGTAATAAAAACTGGGGGTCGATGGTATAGCCGCCTATCGTAGTAAAATGGATCATACGTAAAACAGAGACATCTTGTTTCAACGATGTGTCACGTTTCGTCGTATGCCCTTGATTGATATATTCACCACTATTTGCGTGGGTGTAATACAGTAAGCCTAGATTGGTTCCCGCTGGCATCGCCGTATAATCGCCGGCATCGAAATCAATAGCCCTTACTGGCTGACTTACGAACAGAATACCCATTATTAACATGATCTTAGTGCAGTTAAGCGCCATATTTCACCTTCCTTATCTCACCCTAACGACTGTGGTGTCTGCCCTCATCATTAACGGCAACGCCGCAAGCCATAACCTAGTGATGAGTCATCGACAGCACCCCAGCAACGCTGCCTACCCCCCTTCTTATACCCGGAACACTAGGTATAAAAACCTATATCTGATACATTTAAATTACAATAAAATACAAATATGTATCATTTTATTAGCATCTTTTATCCGCTTCCCGTAGCGAAAAAAGTCGATTGCCTGATAGCCATCACAGTAATAGTGTCGGAAAAGGGTTGGTGGAAAGCGTAGCGGGGCTATACAACGAGCAAACCCGAATCAGAGTTGTAGAAATGAAGGCAGTCTAGGGTAGGATGTGTGATGATTTAATCTTCTTGCTGCTATCCGAAGTCGTTAATGCGGCGACGAATAGTAATTTTTCACAGTGTATTAACGGATTTAGGTTCGAGAAAGCGCAACAGCTACTGACCGAAACCTCGTTAACCATTACCGAAATAATGTTGGAATCCGAATTTAATACCGAATCTAACTTTAATCGCGAATTCCAACGCATTACTAGTATGTCCCCAACGATGTTCCGCCGCCAGAGGAAGGGTAATTTAGCGCAGTGTTCAGAAATTGGCTGATAGCTGCCGATGGATATCACCACGACTTCGTCCACCGCCATCGCGACAAACAATACCTTCTCCGGGTGACTCCTGATCAATGAGGTTGCTGGCTCCTGGTTTACATAACTGCATAAAACTGAAATGTGTGGTGCCATGGATACTATGCAAGGCATCTCCTTTCGCGGGGAGATAGGCGGCGAGGAAGCCTAAGCTTATTGCGTCCTATAACAGGATCGAGGTCGTTATCTTACCTATTTAGATGACTTTTTACTCCGTTACGCGCTCTGACAAAGCTAGCTAATAACGGTGGTGAGGCAGATAAGCGGCTAACGCTTACCCATCTCCTGTCTATCAATCTGCTTGATATCGTTTCCCTTCTACGCGGCGCAAACAGTAAAAGCTCTTCGCAAAACTTGCTCAGCGCGCTGGACTTGTTCAACTTCAGGAAGTTGTCTAACAGCTTGTAGTAAACGGGGAAGTGTGATGGTTTGCTGAGTAGCGAGGAGCTCTAATACGGTTTGACCAATAATTTCTTCTATCTGTGCTTCGTCAACAAAATTATTTTCGTCAGTCATACCATAACGTCCTATGAAATTATTCAGCAATTTTTATAATTTAACTGTAGAAGGCTCACCGATAATTGCGAATTGAAATTGAAATTAAAATTAAACAGCGAAAAAGTTAAATGGAATTAAGATAAAATTTATATATATCATGTGGATAGTTATTAAAAACTACTCATAGAATTTTATTAATTGATAAAAATTGAGGATAAAATTAAAATTTAATCACTTTCCCCAAGAGATAATGATCATGTTTACGCCCTTAAAGTCGCAACTTATTGCTATTAAATCGGCTGAACAACCAGATTTTATTTTACGCTTTCTTCTCTCACAGGTGGAAAAAGGGCAACTTATCGCCGGTGATAAACTCCCTTCAGTTCGCGAGCTCTCTTCGTTACTGAGAATAAACTATGCAACGGTTCAGAAAGCATATCGTTTATGTAAACTGAGTGGTGTTATCTCATCCAGCCCGGGTAAAGGCACTTATATTTGCCAGCGTGGGATAGTAGAAGCCCTCAATACGACGCATGATCTCAAGACCATGAACTCCCCTCTTGGTGAACACTCTGAGGATCTCTCGCTACAGCTCAAGCAGCAGGCGATTACGTCAATCTATGATTACGACTTTCACCAGATTTTTCGCTATCAAGCGACCCTTGATGATCCTTCCATTCGTGAGTCAGGAATTGATTGGTTGGGGAAGAAAGTGATACAGCCCACCCTTAACCGTATCTTACCCTGTGCGGGTATCCACGAAGGGTTAGTGGCGCTTTTTATGTTGCTACAAAAAGAAGGGGCTATCGCGCTACCGACCTATTTTTATTCAGGCCTGAAATCTATTGTCCAGCTTCTCAATACCCCTTATGTAACAGTACCCTGTGATGAAGAAGGCCCCTTACCGGAAGCTCTGGCCGCACTCTGTATACAGCAACGTATCAGCGCGCTTTACCTTAATCCAAATATTAATAATCCAACCACAGTAACCTTATCTATTAACCGGCGTATTGCGCTAGCCAAGGTCGTTAAACGTTTTGGCTTGTCGATTATTGAAGATGATGCTTACGGCGCCTTGTCTAGCCAAGGTATTGCGACCTTCAGCCAGATATTGCCTACGCAGACCTGGCATCTGAACGGTCTATCAAAAAGCTTTGCTCCCGGAATGCGAATGGCGTGGGTCTACTGCCCTTCAGAGGCGAAAACGCTGCAACTTAGCCAAATATTGAGTGCGCTGAAGGTTAGCGATAACCCACTAATCTATCAGGTAGTTAATGCATGGGTGAGTTCAGGTGTCGCGCAGCGTACCGCACAAGAGACCCTGAAGGCAGCACGTGCACGCGTAAAACTGTTTCGTCGGCTGTTTGTGAAAGATCAGTACCAAATCGCCGATGATGGGTTTCACGTCTGGTTCAGTTTAGGTCGTCAAAATGCCTACGAGATTGCGTTTTTATTGCAACAGGCAGGGATCTCCGCGACGCCATCTAGCGAATTTTGCTTCGAAAAGTCTTCTGAACAGTTTTTAAGAATTAGTTTGAGTGGCTACCACTCCTTAAACGCTTTGGAAGTTGCTCTAAAGACATTCAGAGATGTATTAAACAATATTTACCTAAAAAAAACCCAGGTCTAAGGTGATAAAATGAGTACTGTCAGAGAGATATTAGAGCGTGAATTAACGCGTATTAATCTAGAAGAACATCGAAATGACAAAATCGTCTTCGATCCCCGGTTTATTGTCGAGAAGAAGGGACTTTACGGTATTATGGTGGCGATGTTCGCCCTCACGATTGCGCTACTGATTTACTCTGATATCTTCAGCCGCTTTGATGTCTGGGTGTGCGTCGCGATTTTCGTCGTACTAAACGCCTTTTTCTTCTTTCATATCAATCCGTCATACCATCTCGCCGATATCGATAAAATAGCTTGGAAGAATTGCTATACCGGTGAGTGGTACCGCGAAATTCCGGTGCGACCAGCGGTTGTGCAACAGATCCTCGACTCCGATCAGGTATCAGAACAAAGTAAGCGTGAAATACATCGCCTACAACAGCTTAAAGCAGAGATATTCTTCCGCGACTTGGCCAAGATGCACTAATACCAATACTATTCTGAGGGGAGAATCTCCCCTCTAGAGGGATAGACTAGCGCACTGAAACACTTCATGTATTTCGTTACCCAAACTGCCATTACTTTAATAATGCTAAGCACTGTTTGACGATCAGCATGCGTAAGCTAGGCGCCTACACCACTAGGAGTCTACCTCATGAAAAAAAAGTCTTACTCGGCATTACTACTCTTACTGATTTCGTTCGCCTCATTGGCCCAGCCAAGACACGATGACCTCTCTCAGACTCATCATCAATCACGGGGATACCAGCGCCATTTCGCCGATACGGCAGAATCGCCGGATGAATTTTTTCGTAATGCCGTGCGTGAGATAAAACCTTAACGCTATCGATAACGAGGCATGGTGACCCATCATGCCTCGTTTAAACGCTACTAGTAGTGTTCTGGGACGATCATGTGGGCGGGAACAGGGGTTCTGATATAGTCGGCTTTATGTTCGCGGGCGGCCAACGTCACGGTAGGTAGATGGGGTTTGAATAAAAAGCCTCAGCTGTTCCCTTGCCGCCGACGGTGCCAGGGTTGGTGTGTTATAGGGACGTAACTGTTGTCCGGTCACTTACTCTAAGGCAGCCACGCGAGCGGCCTCATTGATAGGCATAGAACGGTTGAGCGAATAGGCTATCAGCATCGTGCCGACGAGAATTAACATAATTAACCCCATACCCTTTTGCCCATCATTTGAGCCATGAGCGAAAGATACGCCAGAACAAGTCGCAATAAGTAAACTACGGATCCATAAAGGCGGAGTGCCCTGTACAGAAGGGGCGCGAAAAAGTTTCGGATCGTGCAAGCGGTAGAACAAAATAACCATACACTCTATTGGCTCACGGTCGTCATCGTAATCGCATTACCTATTAATAGTATTACCGGCCAATTTGGCGAGGGATAAAGGTGATTAGGTTGATAATATAGACAGCCAGATCGTCGATATTATTAAGCGAACTGCCATATCTGGTTGGAAAATTATTGGCAGCACCCTTTAATACTTCTATTAATAGAGAAACATCGCCTTAATAATCTCTACTATAATTTTGCTAAAAAAAACACCTCAAGTATTATACCGCTTAGAAAATAGCCGCAACTTACCCTTTAAAAAAATGATTAACGATGGATAAAAAACAGATTACACCTTTCAAAGCGATGCTAGCCGCAGTGAGCGGTTACGCCATGGACGGGTTCGATTTATTAATTTTGGGCTTTATATTACCCGCCATCAGCCTCAGCCTTGCTCTTGATGCTGCGCAAAGTGGGTCCCTAGTCACAGGAACGCTAATCGGTGCCGTTATTGGAGGAATTCTTTTCGGTTATCTGAGCGATAGATATGGTCGGATAAAAATACTCACTACCACCATCCTTATGTTTGCGATATTCACCGGACTGTGTGCATTCGCTCAAGGCTATTGGGACTTACTGGCTTATCGAACCTTAGCCGGTGTCGGGCTGGGGGGAGAATTTGGTATTGGAATGGCCTTAATCGCCGAAACGTGGCCAAAAAACAAGCGTAATAGCGCTTCAGCCTGGGTCGGGATTGGTTGGCAACTCGGGGTATTACTTGCCGCAATAATCACCCCATTGTTACTCCCGCTTATCGGTTGGCGTGGCATTTTTCTTATTGGATTACTTCCAGCATTATTCTCTTTTTTCCTACGCCACGGATTAGACGAGCCGGACAGCAATCATTGTTCGCCGTCACAGAAAGTCCCGCTAACGTTACGCCAAAGCTTGGCAATGCTATGTCGCGATCGCGCAACGACTAAGGCAAGCCTTGGGATTCTTATCCTCTGTTCCGTACAGAATTTTGGCTATTATGGTCTGATGATCTGGATGCCGAGCTATCTTTCTCACCAGTTTGGCTTTTCCTTGACGAAATCGGGCCTCTGGACGGCAGTTACCGTTATCGGCATGATCGGCGGCATCGCCCTTTTTGGCTTTCTCGCTGACCGCTTTGCGCGTTGGAAGGTCTTTATCCTCTATCAATTAGCAGCCTTTTTTATGGTTATCGTGTATGCACAGCTACAAAGCCCTGTCGCAATGTTAATCGCGGGGGCGGCGATGGGTATGTTCGTTAATGGTATGGTTGGCGGTTATGGCGCATTAATTTCTGATACCTATCCGACAGAGATCCGTGCCGTCGCACAGAATATCCTTTTCAATCTTGGCCGAGGAGTCGGCGGCTTAGGGCCTATAGTGGTCGGCTATATCGCCAGTCATGGATCCTTTATGCTGGCCATTAGCTTGCTCGCCGTGCTCTATTTGGTCGATGTTGTTGCGACGCTCTTCCTGCTACCAAAACAGCAGCCTTCCGATGAGGATCGGTTAGGGGCTATCGGTTAGCCTGGCTATCGCCTAACTTACCGGTTAGGCGATAAGAGACGAATGATGATTAAGGATACTTCACCGACGCGGTCACGCCGCCGTCAATCAAAATATCACTTCCGCTAATATACGTCCCTTTAGGGCCAAATAAGAACTCAGCTAAATCACCGATCTCGTCAGGCGTCCCTCCACGCCCAGCCGGGGAGTTTGCCAGCATATTCTGGTAATACTCCCCCCGTTCGGCACTGGTTAACTCGTCATAGGCTAATGGGGTATAGATGATTCCGGCGCTAATACAATTAATCCGTGCCCCGCGTTTTCCCCATTTTACTGCCTCAGAAATAACACGCAGCGCGTTACCGCGTTTCGCTATCTGGTACGCATAAAGACTATCATCGATCTCTTTTATCCAGGGTAGCTCCATTAACACTTCCGGCGATAACAGCGCTAAATCATCTGCCATTTTCTGCGACAGCGCATCAACGGCTAGGCGATGACTTGATTGCGACCCGATCACTACCGCCGAGCCCCCCGTCCCAATAACGTTGCCAAAAGCTTCAAACACCACGGCTGTTCCATAGAGGTCGACCTGTAGTAAAGGTTGCGCGGCAGATTGTGAGGGTGATAATCCGGCGGTATGAATAACACCTTTTACCTCACCAAGAGCAGTCGCGCTGGCGACTAATGCTTCGATGGACGCGCGAGAAGAGACATCGACATGAGCAGTACTCACATCAAAGCCAGCCTTCTTGAGTGTGTCTTCAACAGACCGTGCCGTCTCTACATTGATATCCGCTAGAAGAAGTTTTTTACCGATGCTGACACGGCGCGCAATGGCTTGTGCGATAGAGCCACTACCAATAACGACAATAACGTCTGACATAGATTTTCCTCAAAAGTAAAAAGGGAATTTATAGAGTGAGTAACGTTTTGATCGCGCTTCGCTGATCCATCGCGGCATAGCCTTCCGCCACCTGCGATAACGGTAATACTAAATCAAAGACTTTTCCTGGATGAATCGTCCCCTCAAGGGTTAGCTCAAGGAGTTCTGGCAGAAAACGTCTAACGGGTGCGGGGCCTCCTAGCATCCCAGATTGTGCGAAAAAGAGCTTCTGTCCATCGAATGTGACGCCATGCGGGACGCCAACATAACCGATCATCCCTCCAGGCCTGACGATACTGGTTGCTTGGTGCATTGATTGCTCCATCCCAACACATTCCAGTACCGACTCCGCGCCAATTCCTTTAGTCAGCTCCATAACCCTAGCAATCCCTTCATCACCACGCTGCGCAACAATATCGGTTGCCCCAAACTCTTTGGCCAAGGCTTGGCGCGACGGATGGCGACTCATCGCAATAATCCGTTCAGCGCCATAATGTTTAGCGGCAATAATGGCCATCAACCCTACCGCGCCATCGCCAATAACGACGGCGGTAGAACCGGGGGTGACCCGTGCAGCATCTGCCGCGTACCACCCCGTTCCGAGGACGTCGGAAACTGCTTGTAAGTGAGGATAAAGAGCGGGATCGGGTAAATGATCGAGTGCGACTAAAGTACCATCGGCTAACGGTATGCGTGCGTAGGGCGCTTGAGCCCCAGTCATAAACTCGCGTTGTTGGCAGGAAGATTGAAAACCATACTGGCAATGCGGGCAGGTATTATCAGATAGACAAAACGAACCCACAACAAACTGCCCTTTTCTAACCGTCTTGACTTCACTTCCCGTCTCAACAACGAAACCACAGTATTCATGCCCCATCGCTTGCGGCGCCTCGAACTCACCATAACCTCGGTATGGCCATAGATCTGATCCGCAGATACTGGTTACCGCTAGCTGAATAATGGCATCAGTAGGCGCTAGAATCTTCGGATCCGCGACCTCTTCATAGCGGACATCGCCAGCACCATGCATCATCGTTGCAAACATTATTATCTCCCAAGTATGTGAAAGCTGTTACGGAGCATCACTCCGATAACTCACCAATAACGACTTTGCCGCTTACGGGTCTTATTGTTGCGACGCTGCTATAAATGATGGCAACGATGACGTAAGCCGACTAGAGGTCGATTCGCGAATGACTTTATCGATATGATTCATTAATCACTAACGGAGGTCGGCCAAGGCAGAAACATATTTATCGAGCGAGTGGCTAGCAGAACGTAAAAAAATCTTATAAATTACAGAAGTGATAAAGAACTGAATAGATATAACAATAAAGAATAACGAGCCCCTATACTTGAAAGTAAGGACTTGCTCACTTTGGATCGTCACTTATCTAGCAAGGAAAAAGAATGAAGAAAACGTTGGTAAGTCTCTTATTCACCGCATCGCTCACCTCTCTATCGACCCATGCGGCAACTCCCCCGAACACATTGGTGGTTGCACAGTCACTGGATGATGCGATCAGCTTCGACCCAGCACAAGGCTTCGAAACGACGACCGTACAAGCCTTTACCAATCTCTATCAGCGCTTGCTCCAGTCGGATCCCGCACATCCTGTGGACTTACGTCCGACGCTAGCCACCAGCTGGAAGGCAGGGAGCGATAACCGCAGCCTGACCTTTACCCTACGCGACGGGGCGACCTTTGCCAGCGGTAATCCGGTGCGCCCAGAAGATATTATTTTTTCACTTTCGCGCGTGATTAAACTCAATCTAGAGCCTTCCTTTATTTTGACGCAACTCGGGTGGAACGCTAAAAATATCGACAGCCAGCTCTCGAAGAGCGGGCCAAACCAAGTCACGCTGCGCTGGGATGCCGCGGTGAGTCCTTCGTTCGTCCTCAGCCTACTTTCTGCACCGGTCGCATCGATTGTCGATGAGAAAGAGGCGATGAGTCATCAAGTACAGAACGATCTCGGACACCAATGGTTATCCAGCCATTCTGCAGGCAGCGGCCCGTATCAAATTCGTCGCTACGTGCCACATGAAGTCCTACTCCTTACCGCTAATCCGCGCTCTCCTGCGGGTGCTCCGAAACTCGGTACAGTCTTGATTAAAAACGTTCCCGAAGCCGCAACTCGCGGATTATTAGTGGAACAAGGGGATGTCGATATAGCCAGAAACTTAGGCAGCGACCAGTTTAGCGCACTACAACATAAATCTGGCGTGACTCCACTATCAGTGCCTATCGCGTCGCTCTATTACCTTCTGTTCAATACCAAGGCTTCACCCGCGCTCAATAACCCAGCCTTCTGGGAAGCCTCACGGTATTTGTTTGATTACGACGGGATCGCCAACGGCTTGTTAAAAGGGCAATTTTCTATCCACCAATCGTTCCTGCCATCTGGATACTTAGGGGCATTGAAGGACACGCCCTATACTTACGATCCCGCGAAGGCTAAAGCGATTTTGGCCAAAGCAGGCCTAACCAACACATCGATTAAGCTTGTCGTGAATAATCAACCGCCCTACCTTGATATTGCGCAAGCCCTGCAAGCTAGTTTCGCCAAAGGCGGCGTAAAAATAGAGCTGATCCCAAGCCTAAGTAGTGAAGTGACCGCCAAGATGGCGAGCCATAAATTTGAGGCGACCGTCACCTCGTGGGGGCCTGATTATTTCGATCCTAATACTAACGCGGCCGCCTTTGCGACGAATCCTGAAGATGGCAGCAGTACCCTCGCTTATCGTGCCAACTGGCATATCCCTGAATTAAGCGCCGAAACTCATAAAGCGGTTGCTTTAACGGATAACGCTCAGCGCGCTGCACTGTACGAGCAATTGCAACGTCAGGTACAAAAAAGTTCTCCTTATGTCATCGGACTACAAGCTCACCAGCTTATCGCGCTACGTAGTAACCTCAAGGGCTATCAACAAGGGATGAACCCTGACATGGTCTATTACAGCCAGGTAACGAAATAATGGTTGTCTCTGCGTCCCTACAAGGTCGCAGCACTCCGTTCAGGCGGCTTATCCAGCGCCTGGCGGGTAATCTCTTCTCCTTAATGATTACCCTGCTCGGTTTGTTAGCCTTCACGTTTACGTTGTCTCACCTCTCCCCGGTGGACCCTGTTTTACAACTGATTGGCGACCATGCCAGTGCCTCGACCTATGCTCAAGTCCGCCACCAGTTAGGGCTGGATAATTCGCTGCCCGTACAGTTTTGGCATTACCTACAGCAGCTCGCGCACGGGCAACTCGGTGTTTCACAGAGTACCGGGCAACCTGTCGCCAGCGATTTAATGCGCACCTTCCCCGCCACCTTCGAACTTGCGACGTGTGCGCTGAGCTTAGGTGCGCTAGGTGGTATCGGCTTAGCACTATTATCGGTATGGCGTCCAAGAAGCTGGATCGACCATATTGCGCGTATCATCTCGTTATTAGGCTATTCCGTACCGATTTTCTGGCTAGGTTTACTGGGATTATTGCTCTTCTATGCGGTTCTACACTGGTCGGCCGGGCCGGGGCAATTAGATGACCTCTATACTTATACGCTGGAACCAAAAACCGGTATCGTATTGATCGATAGTTGGTTATCCGGCGATCGGCAGATGTTCGTCAATGCCATCATGCATCTTTGGTTGCCAGTGGTAATCCTAGGGTTACTCTCGATGGCTTCCATTACGCGACTGCTTCGTGCCGCGTTACTGGAAGAAAATAATAAAGAGTATGTCACCCTAGCTCGGGCTAAAGGCGCGAGTCGTTGGCGAATAGTCTGGCATCATCTATTACCCAATACGCGCGGCACCTTAATCACGGTCGTCATGCTCTCCTATGTTTCTTTACTGGAGGGCGCCGTATTAACAGAAAGCGTATTTGCGTGGCCAGGTATCGGTCGCTACTTAACTAACGCGCTTTTTGCCTCCGATATTCCTGCCATCTTGGGCGCGACGTTAGTGATAGGTAGCTGCTTTATCATTATCAATGCCCTGACTGATGCCCTTGTTTGGCTTACCGACCCGAGAACACGATGACTAAATCCTCTTTAACGCCACGCGTAGAGCGCCGTAATCAGCGATCGTGGTTGCTGGTTATCGGCTACAGCCTGTTAAGCCTCCTCGTTGCGATGGCTCTCTTCGCGCCGTGGATCTCACCCTATGATCCAAATGCTCAGGTCATGGCTGATCGGCTGCTTGCCCCCGGTATTCACCACTGGTTCGGTACCGACGGCTTTGGCCGCGATTTATTATCTCGCGTTATCTATGGAACGCGCCCCACGTTATTGCTGGTCGTCTTTATCCTTATCTTGACGGTCCCCGTCGGGATTACAGCAGGAATTGCGGCGGGTTATCTCGGCGGCTGGGTCGAGCGAATCATCATGCGTATTACCGATATCTTCTTAGCGTTACCAAGCTTAGTGATCGCCTTAGCGATGGTCGCGGTACTCGGCCCGAGTATTTTGAATGGTGCTCTCGCGTTGGCGCTGACCAGTTGGCCGCCTTTCGCTCGCCAAGCCCGCGCAGAAACGCAACAGCTAAGACGTAGCGATTATCTTGCAGCGGCTAGGATGCAAGGGATCCAAGGGCTGCCACTGATGTTTGGGCATATATTGCCGCTTTGTCTACCCAGCGCAGTAGTGCGTGCCGCCTTGAGCCTTGGGGGAATAATCTTATCTGCTGCCGGTCTAGGCTTTCTCGGTATGGGCGTCCAACCCCCTACGGCCGAATGGGGCTCAATGGTCGCAGAGGGTGGAAAAGTTATTTTCGACCAATGGTGGGTCGCCGCCGCCCCCGGTGGGGCAATTCTCTTGGCGAGCTTAACCTTTAATTTTATCGGTGATGGTCTACGAGACCGCTTGGATAGTCGTAATGATAGCTAATTCATCCCCTTTTATTATTGCCGATCGCTTAACCATCGGCCTTCCTACCGGTCGCCCATTGGTGAACGATATCTCTTTCGCTATCGGTAAAGAGCGCGTGGCCTTAGTGGGGGAGTCGGGGTCGGGTAAATCACTCACCGCCCGTAGCCTGATGGGATTACTGGCACCCTCCCTTAGCGTCAGTGCACAGCAACTATCATTGGCTGGCCAAGATCTCCGACACCTTAGCCCTTCAGCATGGCAAACCCTACGGGGAGGGAAGGTGGCGATGGTTATGCAAGACCCTAAATATGCCTTAAATCCTTCAAAAACCATTGGCTGGCAGGTGGAAGAACCCCTTATCTTGCACCGTTCGCTCTCTCGTCGTCAGCGCCGAGAAAAAGTATTGGAGATGCTCGATGCGGTCGGGTTACCGAACCCTCAGCAGTTAGTAAAGCGTTACCCTAATCAACTCTCTGGGGGTATGGGTCAGCGTATTATGCTGGCGATCGCACTCATCACCGATCCGGAGTTTTTAATTGCCGATGAGCCAACCTCCGCCCTCGATCATGCGATGCGCGACCAAGTGTTATCGCTAATTCAAGAGTTGGTGGCGCAGCGTGATATGGGTTTATTACTGATTAGCCACGACCTACAGCAGGTCGCCGAGCATTGCCAGCGAGTCATGGTGATGTATCAAGGGCGTATCCTCGACCACCTGCCAGCACAGGATCTCGCCCATGCCACACACCCCTATACGCAAACGCTTTGGGCCTGCCGCCCGAGTCTAGCGACTAAAGGTAAGCGCTTACCGACACTTGACCGAGCCGCGTTGGAGGAATATCTATGAGTGCAATAAAGCTCAAGCAACTTGCTGTATCGCACCCGCAAGGCTATCACTTACGGCAGGTGGTCGAAGACGTCTCCTTAACGGTCGAGCAGGGTGAATGTTTCGGCCTAGTCGGTCCCTCCGGATGCGGGAAATCGTCATTACTTTGGGTGATGGCAGGACTCAATCCACACTGGAGTGGGGATATGGAGTTGGCGGGTACTCACGTACAACCCGGTACGAGCTTTACGGGTTCGCTGCGTCGCGAGGTACAGATGGTTTTCCAAGATCCCTATGCTTCCTTGCACCCTCGTCACCGTTTACGACGCACCCTCAGCGAGCCACTAAAACGACTCTCTATCGATAATATTGATGACCGGATAGCCACCGGCTTTACACAAGTCGGCCTCGATACTGCACTGATCGATCGCTACCCCCATCAGCTTTCCGGGGGACAACGTCAGCGGGTCGCCATCGTACGTGCATTACTTTTGCAGCCTAAAATCCTACTCCTCGATGAGCCGACCTCAGCGTTAGATATGTCCGTACAGGCTGAAATATTGAACCTGCTCAATCAATTGAAGGTCCAGCAGCAGCTCACGATGGTGCTCGTCAGCCATGACCCCGATGTGGTCGATCATATGTGTGACCGCTCAGCGACCATGCAGGCTGGCCGTATAATCCAGCTTAGCGAAAAAGCGGCTTTAGATATCAGTTAAAACGAATATTCAGCGCTATCTATTGCCCCTATACTCCTAATAACACATTGTTATTAGGAGGCTTTACGAGTGAGATTACCCCTATCGTTATTGATTGCTACCCTCTTTACCTCAGCCAGCTATGCTGCGACGCCACCTAATAGCATAGTGGTCGCCATCCCGCTCGATGGGATCATCAGTTTTGACCCTGCCGAGAGTTTTGAGACCGTCAGTACCAGCAGCCTCGTAAATATTTATCAAGGGCTTATCCGCGCCGATCGTGACCATCCACAGACTATCGTACCTGCCTCTGCCGCAAGCTGGACGGCGGGCAGTCAGCCTCGAAGCCTACGGTTTACGCTTAAACCTTCTCTCCACTTTGCCAGCGGCAACCCGCTGCGAGCGGACGATGTGATCTACTCGCTAAGTCGCGCCGTAAAACTGAATAAAGCGCCGGTGTTTATTTTGGGAGTGTTTGGCTGGACGCCAGAGAATATCGACGCGTCACTGCATAAAATTAGCGATACCGAGGTCGAAATAACGTGGCAGAGCGATATCGGTCAAGATCTTGCCCTACGGCTACTTTCAGCTCCGGTTGCCTCGATTGTCGATAGTAAGGTGGTTAGTGAGCACCAACAAGCAGGAGATTATGGCAACAACTGGCTGAAAAACCATTCCGCTGGGAGTGCGGCATACAGTATCCAACAATACGTTCCGCAACAGGCTCTGTTATTACAAAAAAATCCGTACAGTGATATTCACGCAAAACTTGATCATGTTTTATTAAAGGGCGTGCCCGATGCCAGCGCGCGACACCTATTACTGACCCAAGGTGATGCGGATATTGCTTATGGATTGGGGCCAGACCAATTTGCGGCGCTACGTCATACCGCTGGCGTGAAGGTCGCGACCTTCCCTTCTAGCCTGGTTTATTACTTAGGGTTTAATACTCAAGACCGCCAGCAACCTGCACTGGCGAACCCGGCACTCTGGCAAGCCGCTCGCTGGTTAGTCGATTACAATGGCCTCTCCCAGTAGCTATTAAAAGGCCAATATCAAGTTCATCAATCATTTTTACCGGTCGGATTTGATGGCGCACTGGAACAAACACCTTTTAGCTTAGATGTGCAAAAAGCGAAGCAAATCCTTACTAAAGCAGGTATTAAGCCAGGTACCTCTTTTACCCTGGCCTTTACTAATCAGCCGCCCTATAGCGACATCGCTCAAGCATTGCAGGCAAGTTTTGCAAAAGCCGATATTGTTATTAAGTTACAACCGGTTCCGGAAGCAGAACTATGGGGCAAGATGCGGAGTCGGCAATTCCAGTCGATCTTCACTTACTGGGGAGCGGACTATATCGATCCCAATACGAACGCGAGTACCTTTGCTTATAACGTGGAAAACGGGCCTAAGACCTTGGCCTGGCGGGTCGGCTGGTCGATTCCACAGCTAAGTCAGCTGACCAAGCAGGCCGCTGCGACGAGTGATGCTACCAAACGGCGCGAGATATACCGGCAGATCCAAACCACAGTTATGCAGGACTCACCGTTCGTTGTCGCATTGCAAGGGGCGCAGCAAGTAGGGTTACGGGATAATGTGAAGGGCGCGCAACAGAGCTTAGGCGTGAGCATGCTCTATTTCGACCAAATAACGAAGTAGACCTATCTAAGGCCCCGCTGCCCCTAGGTCAGCGGGGATGTTTACTAGCCGTTACCCCTAAATTCAGGGTATAAGCTCATGCCGCCATCAATAAAGAGCGTCGAACCGTGTACGTAATCCGAAAGGTCACTCGCCAACCAGACCACTGCATTCGCGACATCCTCTGCAGCACCAATGCGGCCATAAGGGATCAGTTCAAGTAATTTTTTCGCCGCGTCGCCTTCCGTATTTTCAGCATTAATCGCCGTCGCAATCGCGCCGGGTGCAATCGAATTCACGCGAATCTGCTCTTCGCCAACTTCTTGCGCGATACTACGCATCAGCAGGTCGACACCCCCTTTCGAGGCGGCATAATTGACGTGTCCGGCCCACGGGATAAGCTGGTGGACCGAACTGACGTGGATAATTTTACCCGTAGCACGGCTTACCTGACGTTGACCTTTCTGTTTACGAAACTGCAGTAACGCAGCTTGTGCGGTTAGGAATTGACCGGTGAGGTTAACATCAATGACCTTTTGCCACTCCTGCAACGTCATCTCGCCGATCGGTGCATCTTTTTGCAGGCCAGAGTTGGCGACCAAGATATCTAAGCCGCCGAAGTGTTCGACCGCTTGAGCGATTAAATGGTTAACATCGTCTTGAGAGGAGACATCACCTTGTACCGCAATGGCTTGACCGCCTTGCTGGCGGATCTCTGCAGCCAGCTTTTCGGCAGGTTCCGCTTGGCTGTTATAGTTGATGACAACACTTGCGCCGGCTGCTGCAAGGCCTTTGGCACAAGCATACCCTAACCCCGAGCTGGCGCCAGTGACGAGGGCGACTTGCTTATCTAACGAAATGTGCATGATTACTCCTATACGGATTTCACTCAAAAGGATGCGTGATAATCAGTATAGGTGATGATATGAAAGTTGATCAGACTCACAAAAAATCGTGCCGTCGCGCTGAGCATCAAGCGCTACTGACTGACCGTTTTCAGTGTATCTTGTAGCGATGCCCCGAACATAGCGCCGTGGCTTAATCCTGGATAATCAATGGTCGAGATTGTCAGCCGCTGCTGTGCCCATTTCGCCTCCTGCTGGCGGATATCAATCGTTGGTGAGCGATTCGAGGTCTGCCCGAGCATAATGGTTAAGGAGGCAGGATTAGCCGTTTGTGCCGCAATATCATTTAATAACGATTCGTATCCTTGGCCTAGCGAGGGGCTTGCCGCAAAGTAATGACGAAACTGATGGGAGTGAAGATAAGTATCTAAGACGAATAACCCGCCATAAGAGTGTCCCCATAACGAACGCTGGGTCGAGTTTATCGGTAGGGAGGCCTCACTGCGAGGAATAATTTCTTTCTCTAACAATGAGCGAAAAATCGAGCTCCCCCCTCCAGTCCTACCCCGCGCCAGCATCTGATTCTGTGCGTGGGGGTCATTCGAGGATGGGGTATAGTCAAAAGCTCGCGCAGTAAGGTCAAACGGTAACGGGGTATCGTAGCCAACAAAGACCAGCACAGCGGGATGTTTCTCACTCATCGCCTGCAGCTGTGATTCACAGAGACGGTTGAGGCTCGAATTACCGTCGAGCATATAGAGAACCGGGTAGCCCTGCTGAGGAGCCGCTTTTTTCGGTACCGCCACCCACACTTTATAATGACGCTGCTTATCGACAGATGCTATCTGATAAGACCTAAAACGATAGTAATGCGACCCGCTATCGGCAATAGACGGGCCAAGAGGGGCCATATTTGGCCTAGAAAAAACACTCGGTGAACTCAACACAAACAGTGCAATAAAGACCGATTTCTTAAAAAGACCTAGCATGGCGTCCTCGTGTTATGGCGAAATGATTCTCTACAATGGCTAATCAAAATAGGGTAAAACTAGGACGCGTAGGGCCAATTACCCTCTAACAATATGCCATTAACTCAGCCGAATTGCTGTTGATGCTTTTTTTTACGCTGTAGATAGTCGCTATCCGCTCTCAGCTGATCCCAAGACTGTTTAAAAATCTTGGCCGCTGCGGCTTTCTCTTCGTTAAGTTGATAAGGCAATATTTCGCGGTTTTCGTCATATTTTTTACCACCAGGATGATTCGCATAGCGCCTAGCACGGGTATACCCCATCTGGATAAATTTACGCGCCATGTCCATTCCCACGAAATCGTCTTGTTTCCGATACTCTTCAAACAATTGCATAATTTTTTTGGCCGAGGCCGTCGCGCTTGCTACATCTTTAAAGCGCCAATATGGAAGAATTTCACTTTTATAAGGCTCTACCATCAAGACGCCCTGTTCTCCACGCCCTACCTGATAACGCTCTGGCTCTTTTCGAAAATCGATAGTTGAAAAATCTTGCTCATAATTAAATTTTTTCATCCTCAGACGTCCTATCGCGAAAAATGGTTCCTTGAGTATAGCGGTTCATCGTAATCGCTCGGCCGTACCTTGATGAAAGTAGAGTTGCCAACCTGCATTGTCCTGCCAAAGCCAATAGGAGGAACGTAATGTAACCTCACTGCCGTCACTAAGGCGAGTTCGATAAGTTAGCAACGCGCTTTCAGGCGTCGGCTGTGTGAGGATAAAGTTATCGCTACTATAGTGAGGGATTTCAGCCTGTTGAAGTAGAGCTACGATTGTCTGTGTACGATCGACAATTAATCCCGAGCGGGTTATTTCTCGAAAATCCTTATGGAGAATCGCGTCCAACCACTGCGGATCCTTACGTTGTTTGCCTTGTAAGGCTAGCTCAAGCTGCTTAAGCGTGTCGATCATCAGTGATGTCCTCTGCGGATTGACGAGTAAGAGTGAACGCTATGCGGCTCTATCACTCTTATTCCGTAAACTCGCTGACTTATCGTCGTTATTTTATGCTAGGTTAGAGATTAACAACACGTTAACGTTTGGCAGGCGACATGGCAATAATCGAAGAGGGGCAAGAAAAAAAATCTCCCCCTATATTGGCCGGATGGATAAACGGATTTATTGGCGTACTCATTTTCAGCGGCTCGTTACCGGCGACGAAACTCGCCATCGCCGGTTTCAATCCTTTATTCTTAACCTTCTGTCGTGCATCGATTGCTGGAGCTATCGCAGTGCTACTCGTGACAGGGTTAAGAGAAAAAGTCCCTCATCGCACACACCTCGGGTCGTTGTTGATTGTTGCCTTGGGAGTCGTAATCGGCTTTCCTCTGTTAACGGCAATGGCGCTTAAATCGACCAGCGCATCGCACTCTATTGTCTTCTTAGGCTTACTCCCTTTAATGACCGCTATCTTTGGCGTACTTCGCGCAGGTGAGAGGCCACAAGCCAGTTTTTGGCTATTCTCCTTGCTAGGTAGTGGATTAGTGGTGGGTTACGCTCTATTACAAGGCGCATCGCTATTAATGTCCGGCGACTTACTGATGCTAAGCGCCATTATCGTTTGTGGATTGGGTTATGCCGAGGGAGCGAAATTATCGAGGATACTGGGGGGATGGCAAGTGATCTGCTGGTCGCTAATTATTGCGCTACCCTGCATGCTCTTCGCCACTTATGCCACGCTCCCCCAGCATTTCGCGGCTATCACCACGACCTCATGGCTGGCGTTAGGCTACGTGTCGTTATTCAGTATGCTGATCGGTTTTATCTTTTGGTATAACGGGCTGGCAATAGGCGGAATTACTGCCATCGGTCAATTACAACTACTTCAGCCTTTTATCGCTCTGGCACTCTCTGCGCTACTGCTCCATGAAAAAATCACCTTTACGATGCTGCTAGTGAGTGTAGGAGTGATTCTCTGTGTCATCGGCGCGAAGAAATTCGCTAAGCGATAATCGGTTAAGGAGAAAAAATAATAATGACCGTTAAGATAGGCGTGTTAGCCGGTATGGGGCCGCGTTCAACTGCACCGTTTATCGATTTACTCATCGACGAATGCCAACAGCAATATGGCGCGACTCATGATATCGATTTCCCTGAAATGCATATTATTTCTTTACCCACTCCTTTCTTTCCCGGGCAAGCGCTAGACGACCAGGCCATGATCGAGACTTTACAGCGAGGTATCAACGATCTCGTCAATCGTCAGGTTAATGTCATCGCAGTCCCCTGTAATCTTGCACACTGTTACTTTCCTCATTTACAGCAAGCCGCCGAGGGGATTCCCCTATTACATATCGCTGAAACGATCATCCCGGCTCTCCCCTACGGCCCAGCGCGTATCGTATTACTCGCCACCGAACCGACGTTAGAAGCCGGTTTCTATCAAGAGATCTTAGGCCGAGCAGGAAAAGAGGTGATGGACTCAAGCGTTCTGCGTAATAAAGTCACGGCACTCATCGCAATGATCAAAGCCGAAGGCTTTTCCGCCCCGTCGGTCATTCAGTTGTGGCGTGAGTTACTAATCGTGATTAACGCAATGCAAAGCACCCATGTTGTCATCGCTTGTACCGACCTAAGTCCTCTCTTGAAGAGTGTACCGGTAGAGGGATTGGCCTTTATCGATACAAGTCAGTCTCTCGCGAAGGCAACGATCAGCGTTTATGTTCAAGCAAAAGATGAAAAATAGAGGAATGAGTGATGTCGCAATGTGAAGTATGGAAAAAGAAGTACCCTGATGCGCAAGCTTGGGGTTTTGGCGATAGTCCGCAGATGGCAGATGAGTTAGCGGCGTTGGTCGTAAAGGGCGTCAAGACAGCCTCTTGCGGTTCACTCACGTCCTACGAGGCTGACCCCTTAATACCAAGGATCGGGAGTTATCATATTATTCTAAACGCCCAAGGTGATGCGGTCTGCGTGATTCGGATTATTGCACTTCGTTTATGGCGATTTTCGCAGGTGACGCAAGAGCTGGCCTATAAGGAAGGAGAAGGTGACCGCAGCCTTAACTACTGGCGCAGAGAGCACGAGGCATTCTTTCGCCGCGAAGGAGGCTTCAGCGAGACTATGGAACTTGTCGCCGAAGAGTTCGAACTTGTGGAGATACTCTAGCCAATTATTATTTGTTTTAAGAGTAGTTTAGCCCGAGGAAACCTAATATCGCCGCAGACAGACGATTTATCGTCACTGTACTGCGTAGATAACCCTCTCGGGGGAATGATTGGCGCAGGATCTCTCCAATAACGGTAACGTTGATGCTAAATTTAACGTTACGGTTCACTGCCGCGGAGGTACTGCCAGATATCGCAGGCTTAAGATAAAAGCAACACCCCTTGAGGGTCTTTAGGCTTGAGAAAAATGACGAGCGGAACACGTTATGTCGGTGATTTACTTTATAAATTCTCTTCCTCCTCCTCGACCATGGTTCAGGATATTATTGATGAACGTTGTAATATCCGCCTCACCGGTACGGTGAATTACCTCAATGACAATATTTTATCGGAGTATATCTAAGGAAAAAACCAGTAAAGGCAGGGCGATTTTTATTTAATCACTACGGTTACCTACCCATCAACGCACTGATTATTTTTATATTATTAAAAAATAATAATATCTTAGAACTAGATTCATCATCAATAATATTATTTTGCAAAAAAATGATCATCGCTAACATATTTACGTTAATCACATTAATCTTAGGCCACTAGTTTTTAGCACCATTTGTTAAAGTTATAGCTAATTAATAGTATAAAAAATAAAGAGTTTTTCCACCTCCTATCTTTTATTAAGTTAATTAGATAATTGGTTTATTTAATTATAGTAAAGACATGAAAACAATCAGTTTGTGAAAGAAAGTCGTTACCCTTAATATAATAGTTAGCAATGCTATTTAGATCTATAAAAAACTGCTTAAACTTAAAGATTTATATTCATACTTGACAAGTTATAATAAACCTAAAAAAGATACATCATTCAGTTTAAAAAATTACTCGCACCTCCTTTTCATTAACTATTTAAAATTATTTTATGGTTATATCAATAAAATAATAAAAATTAATAGCCATTATAATTTTTCAATAGTCAACGCTTTTTATTGATGAACAAAGTAACTACATACATCCTATATAGTTAACATACGTAGCAATATTTTATATTATAATTAAGGAGTTTTTATGAATTTTTTTAAAAAAGGTATCCTGACTACTGGTTTGATGGGGTTCGCGGGTTTATGCGTTGCGGCAACCCCCACTATGGGCTGGAAAATAGAATCATCTGAACCGGTAAACCAAATTACTTTTGGTATAAAGATCAACGCTGCTGCCCCGGTGGATGAGTTTTATTTTGCTAACCAGTTCGGTTTTACTGGAGGAGGAGGTATTGGTTACACAGGTATTCAGCCAACTAAAAATACCAAAAATGGTAAACGCCAGTTTACGGTGCTATTCAGTAGCTTTAGAAAAGACACCTCTACCAATTTTAAAAATTGTAAAGGTGGGGCCGATGGAGCAAAAGCCGGTGCAACCTGTCGACTTTACATTCCTGGTGAACTGGGGGATACGTTCTTATTTAAAGTTAAGAAAGAGGGGCAGGTCCTGACCGGAACAGCGGTAAACACGACCACGGGCCGTGAAGATGTTATCGGTGTATGGAAAGTGGGAGAAAATGCCGGTAATTTGGCTGTCTCGCAGAGTTCATGGATCGAAAATTATAAAATGAATAATTCCAATTATCATCTTACTTGTGATAACAAAGGCTGGCCTTATTACGAAGTGAAATTCCTACCACCAACTGGTAACGATGGAAAATTAAACGGAACTATCTCTACTTTATCCAGGGGTTCGGACGCTTGCCCTGGAGCGATCACCTGGACTCACGACGAGACCGGAACACTGGTCAAAGGAGGATTTAAATAATCCTAAACGTTTATGATTAAGCGGCGTCCAGCAAGTCAGTGTTTGCTGGACGGTGTTCGTTGTCGATGAGGTGACTACCAACGCGTGTTTCAGCTCACTTACTCTTATGAGGCCGCTAAACCGGGCATTAAAGAGCTGATGACTGAAATAGTTGAATAGCGCTGGGGTTCGCGATACCGTCAGAACATTAAAAATTAGTACTAACACCGTCATCAAAAAAAAAGTCCGGTATGCTTTTTTACCAGCATCACCGAACTTTTTATTTTGGAGCTATTTAGTTGTGGGATGACAAAAAATATCTAAAGCGAATCACTCCCCAACGCTTGTTCCGAGATATAAATTTCTCAGAAAGTGACAAAATAGATATAAACTGGATTTATTAAAATATAGGTACAGTGACATTATATTGTAAATATTCGGCGAAATATAATTTAACATAAGCCCCTCCTCGGCGACCTAAGGTCTAAGAACCCTGTACTGATAAAAACACCCTGACTCCGTACGTTCTGCCTCGTCAATCTTGGAGTAAAGCCCTATGGCAGGAGTATTATTTTTTAGGCAATTCCAAGTTAGTGTTGTACCACGAGGTAGGGTATTAATTAAGTCCGTAAGATATTGAAAAGAGTATCCATTCCCTTGGTGTTCTTTGAATATTATTAACAATGAAAGCTTTGTGTAGCCACGTTCTTCATGCAGGCAAGTAATGCCAACTTTCATTCCCTCGATAAAAACCCATCGAAAGTGATGCTGTGGGAGGTGATTATTGAAACCGTTAAGCTGAAACTGCTCATCCCAACCTAATAGATCATCAATCCAAGGCTTCATGTATTTTTTATAGATTACGAAAGTATCAACTTTTCATCAACCACTTCGTAAGTCACTCGCACGCTTACCTCCCAATGTAACCATTAAAACAGATAGCCAATATCTCACATAAGCCTATCTTACGCGCATACTAGCGATGGATAGTTTCACTCATTGAATAGGACTCAGAAATGAATAAGATCATCATTCTTATGGCGGCAGTATTTGCGCTTTCGGCTTGTGACAAAACCTATACAGTTTCCGATTTCCGAGCAGATAAAGATCTCATGAGAAAATACGTCGCGAAATGCAATAACGGTGAATTGGATGCAAACAGTCTCGTTTGTAGCAACGCATACAAAGTCCGTGATACCCAAGAGATGGACAGTCTTAAAAAATAATTGTTCGAAAGATTACGTGGCCAAAGCCCTTCTGTTACGAAGCCATTAGGCCACATAATCAAAAATAGAAGGGCTGATATGGACTGGCATTTGGTACAAAAAATTTTGGTTGGATTAGCGGTGATAACTACAATTTGGTTGATTTTCAGACCCCAGAAAAGAAAACAACATGCAGATCCTACCATCGCTGAGGCTGACGAACGTGAGCGATACGTATGGCGTTATGCAAGATGGGCTGCACGGACGATACAGTTTATATTTTTCGTATGGATGCTATCGATGGTGATGAGTTTTATTTTGACGTAGTACGCGTAATAGAACATAAGACCCTCTATTACGAAGCGCTTCGGCTGGCAATATAGCGAAGCGTCACTTACTATCAGAAGACTATGGATATAAACCTTCTTGGCTTTATGCCAGCACTTCTTCCTATCGCGCTTTCACCAGGAGCAAGCTTCACTCTTGTCATGAGCAGTGCTCTTTCTGGCGGCCACAAAGGACTACTCAGAACTCTTGCCGGGACAGCTTTGGGGATATACACCCATGCGGTCCTCATAGGGCTTGGTATAACGGCAGTAATCATCTCTTCTCCGACAACATTTGCTGTCTTGAAAATTTCAGGAGTCGCCTACCTTCTCTGGCTAGGAACAGTGCTCATCCGCAGCGGTATAAGGGCAAATTCCGTAACTATTGCTGAGACAAAACATTCGGTAACGTTAAGAGAAGCGTGGATCGCAAACGTCTTAAATCCCAAAGCCATCATTTTTTACCTGACCGTTGTTTCACAGTTCGCAGGAAAACAGGGGGGAATTAGCAACTATCTGATACTGGCATCCGTACATATAATGGTCATGAGTGTCTGGCTTTTAGCAGTCAGTCGGACGTTGGTCTTTTCAGTAAAAAAAACAAATCCCTTGATACTAAAAAAATACGTCAATATTGCCGGCGGAATTCTACTTATTGTCTTTTCTTTACACACTCTAATCCGTTGATAGCTCCACTCCCTGACTCGACTTCATTTAACATAAGTCAATCTTACGTGCACCACTCAAACGCCCTCAGAGCGACTCTGGTGCGTAACGGATAACTACACCGTGTTACCCCCTCAAAACGCCTTAGAATCCCTTAGATGAATTCTGAGTCTATGAATCGTTATGCATCCAATTGAGCAGCGGATGATTTCAGGATGAATTGATCACCGAACCCACAAAACTAGGTCAGTTTACCTCTTTGAAAACGGTGAGGAGGTAAGACTAACCAGCAAAAATGAACTATTTCATTTTACAAATATTTTATCCATTTTAGAGCTATTTTGTTGTGGGATGACAAAAAAGATCTAAAGCGAATCTCTATGCAAAGCCTATTCAGTAGCATTAATTTGTCAGAAAGTAACATAATAGATATAAATTGATTTTACCCATCTTTGGATATTGCTTTTTGAAAAATAACAAAATAGTTATAAAATGGATTTATTACTTATAATAGTGCATCGTGATTATCATTTGATTAAATGCAGGAATTACAATACAAAAACTCTTATCGAGAAGACATTTTATTATGAACAGATTTCATGAAAATCTTAGCGTTTTTAATTTCAGTCCTTACCGGTATCTTTTTTTTGCGAGACTTATTACCATTCTAGGCAATAGTATTGCACCTATTGCATTAGCTTTCGCTGTGCTTGATATTGGTGGTTCAGTTTCTGAATTAGGTTTCATCGTTGCGTCCCGATCAATCTTTAATGTTATATTCTTATTAATTGGTGGTGTATTAGCGGACCGCTACTCGCGCAACCAACTATTGGTATCCTCTTCAGTCATTGCTGCAGTTTCACAAGCTATTATCGCATGGTCTGTATTGGGTGGCTCAGCAACTGTGCTGAATTTGGCATTACTTGGAACTTTAAATGGTGCAGCAGCTGGGATAGCACTGCCTGCCTCTTCTTCAATGATACCTCAGACTGTTCCAGTACAGAATTTACGAGCAGCGAATGCGTTAATCCAGCTTGGTATTTCTGGGGGCATGATTATCGGCACTTCCCTTGGCGGACTACTAATCAGTTCAGTCGGGCCAGGTTGGGGACTTGCAATTGATGCGATAGGTTTTGCTGTTTCCGCACCACTTTATTTCTTAATTCGAACGGCATCAATACAAGTAACCCCTCCAGCAGACAATTTCCTGAAATGTTTAAAAGAAGGATGGGAAGAATTCACAAGCAAAGCTTGGGTGTGGGCAATTGTAATTCAATTCACAATTATCAATGCAGCATTTGGTGGCATAATGATGGTACTCGGGCCTGTAATTGCAGATTCTTCTTTTGGGCGTGCAAGTTGGGGGATTATGATTGCTGCGCAAAGCGTTGGCCTTATGACTGGCTCATACTTTGCTCTAAGGTGGCGTCCACGACACGATCTCTTTATAAGTGTAATACTGATAGCTTTCTGTTCACTACCACTTTTTATGCTCAGTCTATCTGCTTCTTCAACGTGGCTTATTATAGCTTTTTTTATTGCTGGCATAACTTTCGGCCGATTCGAAGTCTCTTGGGCCCATTCACTGCAAACTCATATTTCTCAAGCCAAACTGGCTCGCATATATGCCTATGACGCTATAGGTTCATTTGTTGCTATTCCCTTCGGTGAACTTGTCGCAGGACCGCTAGCAATCCATTATGGTAGCAGTAATGTACTTTTATTTTCATCAATAGTAGTAGTTCTCGCAACTTTAGGAGCTAGCTTCGTCCCTGAGATTAGAAAACTTGAAGATCCTTCACAGTTTAAGTCACAAAAAACAACCAAATCCCAATAAAGCTTTTATCAGACTTTAATATTTTTTATCAAACTATAATTTCACCGCACATCTATAGTTATTTCTATGGGGAATTTGATGTTAGGTAGGGACATTTCCTTTAAGGCTCTTAGAGTGCGTTACAGCTCACTCTTTACCCCTGCATTTTAATCAAAAAAAAAGCCCAGTATGCTTTTTAACCAGCATAACTGAGCTTTTTCTTTTAGAACTATTTTGTCATCCCGCAAGGTAAACCTATTACTCCACCGTTACCGATTTCGCTAAGTTACGGGGTTGATCGACATCTGTCCCTTTAATTAGCGCAATATAGTAGGAGAGTAATTGCAGCGGGATGGTATAGATGATCGGAGCAAGAACATCCTCGACATGCGGTAGAGGAATAATTTTCATATTCGGGCTGTCGCTAAAGCCTGCGTCTTGGTCGGCGAAGACATAGAGCAAGCCACCACGGGCGCGTACTTCTTCAATATTGGACTTTAGCTTTTCCAGTAGTTCGTTATTCGGTGCAACGATAATTACCGGCATATCGGCATCGACTAGCGCCAGCGGGCCGTGTTTTAGCTCGCCCGCCGCATAAGCTTCAGCATGGATATAGGAGATCTCTTTAAGCTTTAACGCTCCTTCCATCGCGATAGGATATTGATCGCCGCGACCTAAAAATAGCGCATGGTGTTTATCTGAGAAGTCTTCTGCCAAGCTTTCGATATTTTTATCTTGCGAGAGGATCTGCTCGATACGCCCTGGCAGGGCTTGTAGCGCATGGATAATCTCATGCTCGACCGTTTCTGGCTTGCCATTCAAGCGCGCCATCTGCGCCACCAGCATTAACAAGACGGTTAATTGAGTAGTGAAGGCTTTCGTCGAGGCAACTCCGATTTCGGTGCCAGCCTTGGTCATTAACGCCATATCCGATTCGCGTACCAGAGAGGAGCCATTAACGTTACAAATGGTCAACGCACCTAAATAACCGATCTCTTTGGACAAGCGAAGCGCCGCGAGGGTATCGGCCGTTTCACCCGACTGCGATAAGGTGATCAGTAAACTGTCAGGGCGGACGACCGATTTACGATAACGAAACTCTGACGCTATCTCGACATCGCAAGGCACGCCAGCGATCGCTTCAAACCAGTAACGCGACACTAATCCTGAATTATAAGAGGTGCCACAGGCGACGATTTGAATATGCTTAGCGCGAGCAAGCAACGCTAGGCCGGCTTCGCCTAATTCACTCAGGTCGATCTGCCCGTCATGAAAACGCCCTTGCAGAGTATTTTTGATGGCAATCGGCTGCTCATAGATCTCTTTTTGCATATAGTGACGATAAAGGCCTTTATCTCCGGCATCATATTGCGCAGAAGACTCAATCACCGCACGGGTAACCGGCGTTTCATCACGTTGGAATAGGGAGACGGTACGACGAGTAACCTCAGCCACATCACCTTCTTCTAAAAAGATAAAGCGGCGGGTCACGGGTAATAATGCCAGCTGGTCAGACGCCACAAAATTCTCACCGACCCCCAAACCAATCACTAGGGGGCTACCTGAACGGGCCGCCACCAGTACCGAGGGATCGTTGCTATCCATAATGACCATGCCATACGCGCCACGCAGTAGTTTGATCACGCGCTGAACCACTTCACGTAGCGTTCCACCATACTTTTTCTGCTGCTGATGGACTAAGTGAGCAACCACTTCGGTATCTGTTTGCGAGGTGAAAGTATAGCCATCGGCCAGAAGCGCTGGGCGTAATTCATCGTGATTCTCGATGATACCGTTATGTACCAATACAATATTATGGGATACATGTGGGTGAGCATTCACTTCGGAGGGAACACCGTGCGTTGCCCAACGAGTGTGCGCTATCCCTGTGCCTCCAGCGACTGGTTGCTGCTCCACTGCGTCTGCTAACGCTTGCACCTTACCTAAACGGCGCACTCGCGTTAAATGACCTTGCTTATCTACTGCCGCCAAGCCAGAGGAATCATAACCGCGATACTCCAAACGGCGTAAACCTTCTACTAAAATTTCAGCAATATCACGTTGTGCTACCGCACCCACTATTCCACACATAATGTTATCCTAAACTGTTTAAATATTAGCCGCTTTCACGAATGATTTTTCTTTTTTGAGGACCGCCAATCGGCTTTGCTTAACTGCTCTTTAGGGTTGTAGGCTAACGATGCCGAGGCAATATCACGCATCACCGTGGTTCCCGCAGCAATAGTCACGCCATCACCGACCGTAACCGGTGCAATAAGTTGAGTATCTGATCCCACAAACACATGGTCACCAATCACCGTTTGGTACTTATATTTTCCATCATAATTACAGGTGATGGTCCCTGCGCCGATATTCACATCACTGCCAATCGTCGCATCGCCGAGATAGCTTAAATGGCCAGCTTTCGTGCCTTTACCTAACTGCGACTTTTTAACTTCAACAAAATTTCCGACATGAACCTGTTCGGCGAGTTCAGATCCTGGACGCAAACGAGCAAAAGGCCCGATGGTACAGTCTGCCGCGAGTTCAGCGCCATCAATCACACTGTAAGGGCTAATCTCACAGTTGTCACCGATCACACTATTACGGATGATACAGCCCGCCCCAATTTTGACGTTGTTACCCAGCTTTACCTCACCTTCGATAATCACATTACAATCGATATCGACATCTCGACCATGGATCAAGTTACCGCGCAGGTCGAACCGTGAAGCGTCGCGTAACATAACGCCGGTTAATAATAACTGCTCTGCGCGATCATGTTGATAGATACGCTCCAATTGTGAGAGCTGTAGACGATTATTCACACCTTCCGTTTCACTCTGCTTAGTCGGGTGTACCGCACAAATTTCTCGTCCTTCGCGGTGGGCAAGCTCAATAATATCGGTAATATAATATTCACCTTGGGAATTATTATTATTCAGCTGGCTTAACCATCGTTTAAGATCGGCACCGTTGGCAAGTAATATGCCGGTATTCACTTCTTTGATCATAAGCTGTTGCGATGAGGCATCTTTCTGTTCAACAATCCCGGTGATCGTCTTATTTTCGCGTAGGATACGACCATAGCCAGTAGGATTATCAGTAATAACCGTGAGTAGGGCGATGCCGCCTTGTGGTTTAGCGGCCCGTAATCGGCGTAAGGTTTCTTCGGCAATAAGTGGAACATCTCCATACAGCATAAGGATATCTTCATCATCCCCAAAAGCCGGAGCGGCCTGCTGCATTGCATGCCCTGTCCCAAGCTGTTCAGCCTGTAGTACCCAGTGTAATGTCGGATCGGTCAAACGCGCTTTAAGTAACTCACCACCATGGCCATAAACGAGATGAATGTTTTTCGCCTCAAGAACGTTGGCTGTATCAATGACGTGTTGCACCATCGGCTTTCCTGCCAAGCTATGTAACACTTTTGGTAGGTCGGAGTACATCCGGGTTCCCTTGCCAGCAGCAAGGATCACTACACTCATCGCTTCATTAAACATACAGATCCTAATTCTTTTGTTCACTTGAAAGGTTATTCGCTTTGCGGGACAGAATACACCATATGACGCTGAGTAAAATTAGATATTGTTAAGAAAAACGACAAAAAAAATGCCAGCCGGTAAGGGCTGGCATGATTCAGAGCACTAGGCCTGATTACATCGCTTTTCTGGTCAGTTCAATGACCCGCAGCTTGGCAATCGCTTTCGCCAGTTCCGCAGAAGCCAGAGCATAATCAACATCAGTGTTGTTTTTGCTCATCGACTCTTCAGCTTGACGCTTCGCTTCGAGCGCCTGCGCTTCATCTAAATCTTCGCCACGAATAGCGGTATCCGCCATTACGTTAACGTCATTAGGCTGAACTTCCAAGATACCGCCAGAGAGGTAAATAATCTCTTCGCTGTTATCTTGTTTAACGATACGAACCAAACCAGGCTTAATGGCGGTCAGCAACGGAGTGTGGCCATGGAAAATTCCTAGCTCACCTTCGCTACCTGACACCTGGATATGTTGCACGGCACCAGAGAACATCTCTTTCTCTGCGCTGACAACAGTCAGGTGATAACTTTTAGCCATAACTATTCTCCTGGAAACTGTTATTACAGTTTCTTCGCACGCTCAACAGCTTCTTCAATGGCACCAACCATATAGAAAGCTTGTTCTGGCAGGTGATCGAATTCACCTTCCATGATGCCTTTAAAGCCACGGATAGTATCTTTCAGAGAAACATACTTACCTGGTGCGCCAGTAAAGACTTCCGCAACGAAGAACGGCTGAGACAGGAAGCGCTGAATCTTACGAGCACGAGAAACTAGCAGTTTGTCGTCTTCAGACAGCTCGTCCATCCCAAGGATAGCGATGATATCTTTCAGCTCTTGGTAACGTTGCAGTAATGACTGAACGCCACGTGCCGTGTCATAGTGCTCTTGACCCACGATTAATGGATCCAGCTGACGACTGGTAGAATCCAGTGGGTCAACGGCTGGGTAGATACCCAGAGAAGCAATTTGACGGCTCAATGTCACTGTTGAATCTAAGTGAGCAAAGGTGGTCGCAGGTGATGGGTCAGTCAAGTCATCCGCTGGAACGTAGACCGCTTGAACAGAGGTGATTGAACCCGCTTTAGTAGAAGTGATACGTTCTTGAAGAACACCCATCTCTTCTGCCAAGGTTGGCTGGTAACCTACTGCTGAAGGCATACGACCTAACAGTGCTGAAACTTCGGTACCGGCTAGGGTGTAACGGTAGATGTTGTCAACAAACAACAGTACGTCACGACCTTCGTCACGGAACTTCTCCGCCATAGTCAGTCCGGTCAGCGCAACGCGCAGACGGTTTCCTGGTGGCTCATTCATCTGACCGTATACTAACGCTACTTTATCGATAACGTTAGAATCTGTCATTTCGTGATAGAAGTCGTTACCTTCACGGGTACGCTCACCCACACCGGCAAACACTGAGTAACCTGAGTGCTCGATCGCGATGTTACGGATCAGTTCCATCATGTTTACGGTTTTACCTACACCCGCACCACCGAACAGACCAACTTTACCACCCTTCGCAAACGGACAGATCAAGTCGATAACCTTGATACCCGTTTCCAGAAGCTCAGTGGAGTTCGCCAGCTCTTCGTAGCTTGGTGCAGCGCGGTGGATAGCATTCACTTCCACGGTGCTACCGTCTTCGTTCTTGATGTCACCTTTCATATCGATAGGTTCGCCAAGAACGTTCATGATACGTCCGAGAGTTGCTTTACCGACTGGAACCTGGATAGGTTTAGCCAAGTCAGTCACCTGAAGACCACGCTTCAGGCCATCAGAAGTACCCATTGCAATGGTACGAACGACACCACCACCCAGCTGCTGTTGAACTTCCAGCACTAAGCGAGCGTCACCATTTTGAACCTCAAGAGCATTATATACCTGCGGTACTGCATCTTGAGGGAACTCGACGTCAACGACCGCGCCGATAATCTGGACAATCTTTCCAGTTGCCATCTTGAATCCTCTACCTAATTCGTTACCTGGTTAAACCGCGGAGGCCCCCGAGACGATCTCGGTAAGTTCCTGGGTGATGCTGGCCTGACGAGCTTTGTTGTAAACCAACTGGAGCTCTTTGATCAGCTCTCCGCCGTTATCGGTTGCAGCTTTCATCGCCACCATACGTGCGGCCTGCTCGCTGGCCAGGTTTTCCACAACACCCTGATAAACCTGAGATTCGACATAACGGCGCAGCAAAGTGTCCAGCAACGCTTTCGGATCGGGTTCGTACAGGTAGTCCCAAGTTTTCGTCTTCAACTCTGCTTCGCCTTCTGCTGGCGGTAACGGCAGCATCTGGGTAACGGTTGGGGTCTGGGACATCGTGTTGTTAAATTTGTTGCTAACGACATAAAGCTTATCGATACGACCTTCGTCGAAGGCCTGCAACATAACCTGTACTGGACCAATGATATCGGCCAATGCAGGCTTATCGCCTAAACCACTCGCTTGAGCGACGATATTACCGCCGATAGCTTTAAAAAATGAGAGCCCTTTGGACCCGATAATGGCCAGATCACTCTGAACGCCTTTATCAGACCACGCTTTCATTTCAGTCATTAACTTTTTGAACAAGTTAATGTTCAAGCCACCACAAAGCCCGCGGTCGGTAGAAACGACCAAATAGCCGACGCGCTTGACGTCACGCTCATCCAGGTAAGGGTGCTTGTATTCCAGATTTCCTAACGCTAAGTGACCAATCACTTTGCGAATAGTCTCTGCATACGGACGGCTGGCTGCCATGCGTTCCTGCGATTTACGCATTTTGGAGGCGGCTACCATTTCCATCGCTTTGGTGATTTTCTGCGTATTTTTTACGCTTCCAATCTTACTACGTATCTCTTTTGCGCCGGCCATGAGCTTCTCCTCAAAGTCAGGCGGCCTGCTTTATCAGCAAGCCGCAAGACATTACCAGGACTGGGTTTTCTTGAACGTTTCGAGGAGAGCTTTAAACTTCTCTTCGATTTCGCCGTTGTAATTACCAGATTGGTTGATTTCCTGCATCAGTTCCGCATGCTCACGAGCGGCATAGGCTAACAGAGCAGATTCAAAACTGCCGATCTTAGACAGTTCTACATCACCCAAGAAGCCACGCTCAGCAGCAAACAGAACCAGACCCTGTTGAGAAACAGACATTGGCTCGTATTGCTTTTGCTTCAGCAATTCAGTCACTTTCTGACCGTGATCTAATTGCTTGCGAGTCGCTTCATCAAGATCTGATGCGAATTGGGAGAATGCTGCCAATTCACGGTACTGTGCTAGCGCGGTACGAATACCACCAGACAGTTTCTTGATGATTTTGGTCTGCGCTGCACCACCCACACGAGATACGGAGATCCCTGGGTTAACGGCAGGACGGATACCGGAGTTAAATAGGTTCGATTCTAAGAAGATCTGACCATCGGTAATTGAGATTACGTTAGTCGGAACGAACGCAGAAACGTCACCCGCTTGAGTTTCGATGATTGGCAGCGCGGTTAATGAACCGGTCTTACCTTTCACTGCACCTTTAGTGAAGTTTTCAACATACTCAGCGCTTACGCGTGAAGCACGCTCTAGCAGACGAGAGTGGAGATAGAAAACATCGCCAGGGAATGCTTCACGTCCTGGTGGACGACGTAGCAGTAGTGAAATTTGACGGTAAGCAACAGCTTGCTTAGACAGATCATCATAAACGATCAGTGCATCTTCACCACGGTCACGGAAGTATTCACCCATCGCACATCCTGCATAAGGCGCAAGATATTGCAGCGCTGCTGATTCTGAAGCAGAAGCGACCACAACGATAGTGTTAGATAAGGCACCGTGCTCTTCTAATTTACGAACAACGTTCGAGATAGTAGAAGCTTTTTGACCGATAGCGACATAAACACATTTAATGCCTGAGTCACGTTGGTTGATGATTGCATCGATCGCCATTGCCGTTTTACCGGTTTGACGGTCACCGATGATCAGCTCACGCTGGCCACGGCCGATTGGAATCATCGCATCAACCGCTTTGTAACCTGTTTGTACAGGCTCATCAACAGATTGACGGTCAATAACACCAGGTGCAATCATTTCAACTGGAGAGAAACCGTCGTTTTCAACAGATCCTTTACCATCGATAGGTGCGCCTAGGGTATTAACAACACGGCCTAACAGACCACGCCCAACAGGAACTTCTAAAATACGGCCAGTACACTTCACTTTCATGCCTTCGGCAAGATCGGCGTAAGGACCCATTACTACAGCACCAACAGAGTCGCGCTCTAAGTTCAGTGCGATAGCGTAACGGTTGCCGGGTAGGGCAATCATCTCACCCTGCATGACATCAGTAATGCCATGAACACGGATGATCCCGTCACTTACAGAAACAATAGTACCTTCATTGTGAGCTTCGCTCACTACATCGAACTGAGCAATACGCTGCTTGATCAGTTCGCTGATTTCGGTGGAATTCAGTTGCATATGCTCCAGTCCCCTTAAGACTGCAAGACGTCTGCTAGACGATCTAGACGGCCACGAATACTTCCGTCGATGACCGTATCACCCGCACGGATGATGACGCCTGCTAATACAGACTTATCGATTTTGCAATTCAGCTTAACTTTGCGTGATAAACGTTTTTCCATTGCGGCACTGATTTTAGCCAGTTGCACTTCATTCAATGCGCTTGCAGAGATAACGTCGACTTCCGCCGTTGCTTCATACGCATCACGTAATTGAATAAAGCTTTCCAGAACTGCAGGAAGCGCGGTCAAACGACCATTTGTAGCCATTACCTTAACCAGGTTCTGACCATGGGCATCAAGTTGATCACCACAGATAGTATTCACAGTAGCGGCCGCTTTTTCAGAGGCGATTGCGCCCGAAAGTAAGTCAGCGAGCTGCGGAGTGCGAATAACTTCTGCGGCAAATGCTAGCATGCTCTGCCAGCGATCAATAGCTTGGTGCTCAACAGCAAAGTCAAAAGCTGCTTTGGCGTAGGGGCGAGCTACAGTAATTAGTTCAGACATCAGCCCCTCCCTCCTTACAGTTCAGCGACCAGTTTATCAACGATGTCGCTGTTAGCAGCTTCATCCACGGAACGCTCGATGATTTTCTCAGCTCCCGCGATAGCCAGTAACGCAACTTGCTTACGTAGCTCTTCACGGGCACGTTTACGCTCAGCATCAATTTCTGCCTGCGCTTGTGCGACGATCATAGTACGTTCAGCATCTGCTTCAGCTTTCGCGTCTTCCAGAATCTGTGTACGACGTTTGTTCGCCTGCTCAATAATAACCTGAGCATCTTCTTTCGCTTTTTTCAGCTGGTCGGTCGCATTAGCTTGCGCGATATCCAGATCTTTCTTGGCTTGCTCTGCAGAAGATAAACTATCAGCAACTTCTTTCTGACGTTTTTCGATAGCGGCCATAATTGGCGGCCATACGTACTTCATGCAGAATAAGACGAACAGGATAAATGCGATGGCCTGGCCGAGGATTGTTGCATTAATATTCACAGCACAATGCCTCTCAATAAGTTAACTTGCTCTGCCGCTTGTCATGATAACAAGCGGCAGACTCTGTTCTTCATTTGTCAGCTTGCTTAACGCTCGCCAACAACGTTACTAGGCGACGGCAAACATCACATAGAGACCCAGACCTACAGCGATCATAGGAATTGCATCTACCAGACCCATAACAACAAAGAATTGAGTACGCAGCAGAGGAATCAGGTCAGGCTGACGAGCTGCGCCTTCCAAGAATTTTCCTCCAAGGATGCCGATACCGATCGCAGCACCAATAGCAGCCAGACCCATCATCACAGCGGCAGCCATGTACAGCAGATCCATATTCACGTTTTCCATGACAGTCTCCAGTTTGTTTCAATCAAATCAATTATGTTGGTATAAAAATCAATGCTCTTCAGATGCCATCGACAGATAGACAATCGTGAGGACCATGAAAATGAAAGCCTGTAACGAAATAATCAGGATGTGGAAAATGGCCCATGGCACATTCAGAACCCACTGTGACCACCACGGTAACAGACCTGCAATCAGGATAAAGATCAACTCACCCGCATACATGTTACCAAACAGACGTAGACCCAGTGAAACAGGTTTCGACAGTAAGCTAACACCTTCAAGAATCAGGTTGATAGGGATGAAGATCGGGTGATTGAAAGGTTGCAAAGTAAGTTCTTTAGTGAACCCGCCTACCCCTTTCATTTTGATGCTGTAGAACAGAATCAAAATAAATACGCCCAGTGCCATAGACAATGTCACGTTTACGTCAGCTGATGGGACGACACGCAATGCTGGCAGACCTAGTACATGCTCACCAATATATGGCAGCAGGTCGATAGGTAGCAGATCCATGAAGTTCATCAAGAAGACCCAGACGAAAACTGTCAGTGCCAATGGAGCGATCAGTTTGCTTTTGCCATGGTACATATCACGTACGTTGGCATCGACAAAACCTACAACAAGCTCAATTGCCGCCTGAAGCTTACCTGGCACACCGCTGGTTACATTTTTAGCAACTTTGCGGAATAGCACCAGAAAGATCAGTCCCAGGACAACGGAAAAGAACATAGAGTCCAGATTCAGTATCCAGAATGTTGCCGGAGCGTCGTGCGCATTCACCAACTGGAAAGTACGGAGGTCGATCTGTAAATGCGTCAGATGGTGACCAATGTATTCCTGTGGGGTTGAGATTTCTCCTGCGGACATGATGCTTCTTACCCTTTTTTGTTAATTACAACCGGTGCGATAACGTGAGCTACACACACCGACAACCAGCTTATTGCAAGGGGCCAAAACGCAGCCCCATACACACCTAACGCCACAATAAGCATGATGATGGTTACGATAACCTTCATCGCTTCACCGAATGCAAAGCTCCAGGCAACACGCCCTTTTGCTGGTGATTGCCCTTGCAGGCGCCAGGCCAGAAACGTAAATAGGATATTTGGCAACCAGGCCGCTATCCCTCCTGCTAGAGCAGAAACTCCATAGTGAGTGCTTTTCAAGGTAAAAAGAAGACTAAGAACAATGACTGTTCCAAGCTGTACGACCAGAACACCCTTAGCCAATCGCATACTGTAAAAGGCTAGTGACATAACGTGGTTGTTCTCCTTTAACCCGGAAGGGTATTTCGTGTGCTTAAAAAGCTGCTGTGGCCACTTAAAGAGTGAACAACAAAAGCCGTGCAAATTATACGGGGAGCACCTACGATTTCAATCTGTAACTTGCGAAAAGATGAACAATTATTTAAATTTCTTTCAGAAAAGCGTTATTCAACCAATTATGGGGAAAAAAGACACATAATTTGATGAATAAACAGCGATATCTCATCCAGCATTTAACTAAATAGAAACATTATTGAAACATAATTATTCATTGTAAGACTAACCCGCATAAAAAACATGGGTTAATAGTGGTGCTAAAAGATAGGATTTGAGGAGATGTTACTCAATATTTTAAGTTGAAAAGCAGAAATGTTGTCGTAGCACACCTCTGCTTTTCATCCTAATCGTTAACTGTCTTGCGCCGCTTTTTGTGCCGCAATGCTGTTCCGATTTTTAACGATACTGACAACGCCAAAACCAATCCCGAGCGCGGCAGTGATCGGTGCTATACCTACCGCAGCGCCGATCCCCGCCCCGAGTTGTAAGCCTGACCATTTGAAAGAGGTGCTAAGATTACCCGCCTTACAGCCCGCATCAACGATTGATCCAATCGCTAGCCCCATTACCGCACCGATTGGCGCTGTAATAAATCCAAAAATTCCGCCAGCAACTTGCTGGGTTTCCACTACGTTCAACTCTTTCATTTCGCTTCCTTTCATGCCTAGTCACTAGGCGATAATTTCCAATGTAATTTACACATGTCAACGTGTTCGAGCAGAGTAACCCACTATTTAATCTTTTGTAAACATATACTTAGATGAGATTTTTGCTATCAAAAAGTAAAAAGGACCCTTTAGGTCCTTTTTAATTAGATTTTCTTCAGTATTACGAGGTGTCGTTCCTCATCAAGCTGAGGAACCTCTAATCGGTGTGCGATGTCGACTTCAATATTCGCCGGCAACGCTTCGCATTCCTGAGTAGGGTATTGCCCCTTCAATGCATAAAAGCGTCCATGTCCCTCTGCGGGAAGGTGCTGACACCAATGCAACATATCGTTAATTGATGCAAAAGCTCGACTTATCACGCCATCGAAAGGCGGTGTGGCTGGGTATTCTTCGACCCGCGACTGCACCGGTAAAATATTGTCCAATTTTAGTTCGTGTTGCACCTGTTTCAAAAATCTCACTCTCTTACCTAAACTATCGAGTAGTGTAAATTCAGCATCTGGTAAGACAATTGATAGAGGAATTCCCGGTAATCCCGGGCCGGTACCCACATCGATAAAGCGTTTACCTTGTAGATAGGGCGCTACAACGATGCTGTCCATAATATGGCGTACGATCATCTGTTGTGGATCACGTACCGAAGTGAGGTTATAAGCCTTGTTCCACTTGTCCAACAGCTCAACGTAAGCAATTAGCTGCTGCTGTTGTCTCTCAGTAAGTGAAAGTGACGTTTGAGTAAGGAGCCTAGAAAGTTGTCTAATCACTGAATTTATTCCGACGAAGAAAATAAAGGGAGCTTTCGCTCCCTCTTAAAGATTTATGCGCTCTTACGCAGTAACCCTTGCTTTTTCAACCAGATCAGTAAGATCGAGATGGCAGCGGGGGTGATACCTGAAATACGTGATGCTTGACCAATCGAAGACGGTTTATGGTCGTTAAGTTTAGCAACTACCTCATTCGATAGCCCGTTAACATTTTTATAGTCGAGATCGAGGGGAAGCAATGTGTTCTCGTTACGCAAGTGACGGGTAATCTCTTCTTGTTGCCGTGCGATATATCCTTCGTATTTAACTTGGATTTCGACTTGCTCAGCAGCCAGTGGATCAGTGACCGATGGGGTAAACAGCGATAACCCCGTTAACGCTTGGTAAGTCATCTCTGGGCGACGCAGAAGATCTTCGCCATTCGCTTCCTTGGTTAGCGGTGCGCTTAGCACGGTATTCACTTCTTCTACCTGATCGGATTTAGGGTGGATCCAAATCTCACGTAAACGCTGGCGTTCCTGTTCGATCGTTTCGAGTTTTTGATTGAAGGCAATCCAACGGGCGTCGTCGACGAGGCCTAGCTCCCTGCCCTGTGCAGTTAACCGCAAGTCAGCATTATCTTCGCGTAACATCAGGCGGTACTCGGCACGCGAGGTAAACATGCGGTACGGTTCTTTGGTACCCAGCGTACAGAGGTCGTCGACGAGCACGCCGATATACGCTTCATCGCGCCGAGGGGTCCACGCTTCTTTATCTGAAGCATAACGACCCGCATTTAATCCTGCGAGTAACCCTTGCGCCGCAGCCTCTTCATAACCGGTTGTGCCGTTGATTTGCCCAGCGAAGAATAAGCCTTGAATATGTTTACTTTCAAGAGAAGGCTTAAGATCTCGCGGGTCAAAAAAGTCATACTCGATGGCATAACCTGGACGAATGATTCGTGCATTCTCTAGCCCTTTCATCGAATGCACGATTTGCATCTGGACATCGAAAGGCAAGCTCGTCGAGATACCATTAGGATAGATTTCGTTACTCGTGAGTCCTTCAGGTTCAAGGAAGATCTGATGCGCATTACGATCCGCAAAGCGCATAACCTTATCTTCGATCGATGGGCAGTAGCGTGGCCCGATCCCTTCGATGATCCCTGCGTACATTGGGCTACGATCCAAATTATTACGGATCACCTCATGGGTTTGCTCATTGGTATACGTAATATGGCAAGCCATTTGTTCTGGGTGCTGGGCTACATTGCCCATAAACGAGAATACAGGACTTGGATTATCGCCATGCTGTGGTGCTAATTGGCTAAAATCGATAGTTCTTGCATCGATACGTGGCGGGGTGCCTGTTTTTAGTCGATCCACACGTAACGGTAACTCACGTAAGCGACGCGCAAGTGGGATCGAGGGCGGATCACCTGCTCGTCCACCACTGAAGTTATCCAGTCCGATATGGATTTTACCGTCTAAAAAGGTGCCAACCGTCAGAACGACGGATCGCGCTTTAAATTTTAAACCCATTTGTGTCACGACGCCGACCACGTGATCGTTTTCTACGATCAGATCATCGACCGCTTGCTGAAAGATCATCAAATTTGGCTGATTTTCTAATGCCGTCCTAACCGCTTGACGATAAAGCACTCTATCGGCTTGCGCCCGAGTCGCTCGTACTGCTGGGCCTTTACTGCTGTTTAGTATCCTAAACTGAATTCCTGCATGATCGATCGCTGTTGCCATCAATCCACCCAAGGCGTCCACTTCCTTAACCAGATGGCCTTTGCCAATACCACCGATCGCTGGATTACAAGACATTTGTCCTAGCGTATCGATATTGTGAGTCAGCAATAGCGTTTGTTGGCCCATACGAGCCGCAGCCATTGCTGCTTCTGTGCCAGCATGACCCCCACCAATGACAATAACGTCAAAAGGATCTGGATAAAACATGGAGTGTACCTCGGTTGATGAAATCATTCGGACTGAATGTCCAGGAGATGAATTCTACTCAAATTATCGAATTGGGGAAAGTGGCACGATCCTTAAGGTTTAAAAGAAAGATCTTTATTCTGTATATGATCTTTCTGTTAGATCTCTTATTAGGATCGTCAGTTTCTGTGGGTAACTAGAAATTCTTCAACATTATCATTCTGTTTACTCGGATCATATCATGTGAATGATCGGTGATCGTTGTCCGTATAAGCTGGGATCAAGATCGTTACTTATGCACAGGTCAAAGAATGAGCTAAAGTTATAAAGTGGATAATCACGGGTTTTAAGCACGATATAAGTATAGTTATCCACAGATAAAGGTTAATAAAAAGAATAAAAACAGAGTAATAAACTGGGGATCCAGTAAAAAAAACGATCTAACACGGGCTTAAATCTTGTTGATCCACTCTGCTAGCCATACCTCGGCAGGATCTTCAGGGATTTCATGCTCGAGAACATCGATTTCCAAACGATCGCCGATACGTGTTGCCCCTAGTTGTGTTAATTGCTCATCTAGCGTCTTAATTGCCCCACAAAAGAGATCGTATTCTTTGTTACCTAACCCAATTGCGCCATAGCGTACCGCGCTAAGATCTGGTTTTTGTTCGGTTAGCGCCTCGCTAAAATCGAGGAGGTTATCAGGCAGCTCACCTGCACCATGGGTGGAAGTCACGATGATCCAAATCCCTTCAACGGGCACTTCATCAAGCTCTGCACCATGTAGGAGTTCACTGGTATGACCGGCTTCGCCTAATTTATCCGCGAGATGTTCTGCAACATATTCGGCACTGCCCAATGTGCTACCCGTAATAAAAGTGATTTCAGCCATAGTCCCTCCTCAATAAAGGCGGCCATTGTACTCGGTGATCAAGCAGTGATCCACCTGTGGATAATAGGGGGATTATTATTTTTTACTAATGCGTAGAGATTGAGCACTGTGGATCAAAGCACGGATAACCTTATCCACAGCAAACTAGAAATTAAGCTTTGATCGGACGATCGATGGGGTTTTGTAAAGAGATCAACGTTTCCGTCGATTGTATTTCGTCAATGGTCTGTATTTTATTCACGAGTACATGCTGTAGGGCGTCTATCGAGCGACACATGACTTTAATAAAGACGCTATAGTGGCCGGTGGTGTACCAAGCGCCCACCACCTCATCTAGGGCTTCGAGCTTTTGTAAAGCAGCAGGGTAATCACGAGCACTCTTTAGAATAATGCCAATAAAGCAACAGACATCAAAACCCAGCTTACGGGGATCGACCGCGATATGAGTGCCTGTTATGACGCCACTCTGACGCATTTTTTCGACGCGTACATGGATGGTGCCCGCGCTTACACCAAACATCTTCGCGAGTTCCGCGTAGGGCGTTTTTGCTTGGTTAAGCAGTACATTTAGGATGTCTCGATCCAGATCATCGAGCTGTGAAGTCTCTGACATATTATTGTCCTTCAAAAAAGCGCCCAGATGGACGCTTAGACGTTAAAACATTATTTACGGCGCCAAAAGCTTGCCTGCGCCAAAGTATACTGGTGTTTACGTGCCGTTTCTCGGATCACGAAGGGGACGTCCTCAGGCGGCTGAATCTCTTCGAAGTCATCGCGTAGTAGTCGCTGTAGGGTGTGATAGGTCGTTACGACCTCACCGTTCTCACGAATCCCCCCTAACCAATTCTCTTTTGGCGTGTACTCTTCTAACCATGTGTAGGGTGAAGAAAGCATCAACACACCGCCGGACTTTAGTAAAGTTGTTAAACTAGTGAGAAAACGCTGGGGTTCGCGCAATCTATCAATAAGGTTTGAAGCAAAGACCAGATCATACTCAGCATGTGTCATCTTTAAGTTACAGGCATCGCCTTGCTGAAAATTAACGTTTTGCCACTGCTCGGAGGTTATCCCTATATCGCTCAGACGAATTTGACAGTAGTCGACCAACTCACCCTCGGTAGGCACTGCGTAACGAAAATCTTCTCCAGTCATAAGTTGAAGTGCGACATCAATAAAACGCGCCGAATAATCGATACCCGTTACTTGGTCGAAGTAGCGGCTGAGTTCAAAGCTTGCACGCCCGGTAGCACAACCGAGATCCAAGGCATGCGTCGTTTCACTGCAGAGCGGAATGACTTTTTCAACGAGGGCTTTAGCATAATTCTCGACACTGAGAAGCGAATCTCCGTATTGAAAATCGAGATATTGAGCGACCATCGTGTCAGTTTCATAAGGATTAGTTAGCATAGTTTCCTGGTGGGTCGATTCAACGTAGCGAAAGCCAGCGTGTTGGAAAAAGTGGCGACGAAAGGCGTAGCGTGCAGCTTTTAACGCTTCGTTACCGGTTGAGATCCAGCTTCCGCCTTTGATCAGGTTGTGTTTACCATCAAACGTCGGCGTAGAAAAATCATCATAAAGGGGATGGACATCGAAGCCGTGATAGCCCTTTATCGGTGTGGTCGTCCACTGCCACACGTTACCCACGATATCGAAAAACTTACCTTGAGCAAAATGGTCGACTGGGCAGGAAGAGGCCCAGCCTTGTAAATTGATATTACCGATAGGTGTCTGCCAATCAGGGTGGTCTCCGGCAACCTGTTCACGTAACCATGCCCATTCACTCTCGCTCGGTAATTGAATCGACTTGCCGGTTTTTACTGACTTCCATCGGCAAAAAGCCGCGGCTTCCAGTTGATTAACCTCAGCAGGCCAATCCCATGGGAAGGGTATTTCTTCAGCAAGGACCCGTAGCTTGAGATGATCGGGATGCGAAATATCGCCGACCCAGAAAGTGGGTTTATCGGCTTGTGCGTAGGTTTTCCAGCCCCAGCCTTCCTCATCCCACCACTGAGTATTTTGATAGCCACCCTCTTTAACGAATTCGTAATATTCAGCATGACTCACGAGCATCTGACTGGCTGAAAAAGGAGATAGATGACACTGTTGGCGGCCATATTCGTTATCCCATCCGTAGTAATCATCCTTTTTACCTAAGGTAAGGGAGCCGCCCGCTTGCGGGATTAGCCGATTAGACGGGGCATTTTCCTGACCCGTTGCAAACAGCGGACACACCGGCCACATCGGTTGTGGTCTTACCCAACTGATTGGTAGCTGGCGGATGAGTACACTCGATGTTTCAAGGTGAATACGTTCATGCTCAATCCCCATCAATATCGCCCAAGCTGGGTCACTCCACTTGATAGGTAAAGTAAGAGGGAGATGAGTAATCACCTCAATCACTTGCTGGCGCACACGATCCCGATAGTGTTGTACCGCAGCAGGTGTAGGCCAGTCATAGTGATCATCATTCAGATCATCCCAGCTCATTTCGTCGACGCCGATAGCCATTATGGCTTCCATCCGCTCATCGATCCGATCCTTCAGATAACCACCAGCGATCAGTTTATTGATAAAGAACGTTGCAGTATGGCCATAATAGAAAATAAGAGGATGACGTAAGGGGATCGCCTTAGTCGTCCATGCTTTTTCATCGACGAGACAGGTAAATAATTGCTCATAGGTGTGCCAAGTGGCTTGAAAATAATCAAGTATCTCTCGACGTTTTAGCTCCGGGTCAGTGCCGGAGAGCGAAGGAGTAAAAGCGGGATGTAGAGGAGATGTTTTCACGATAGTCGCTTTCCTTATTGTTTATGCTCAAACTATAGCAGTCCCTTAATATTTAGCGGTGTAGGTAGCGTTTTAAACGGCTCTTGAGACCGGTATCAAATGTCCAGATAAAATCGAAGATAGAGAGTAGCCGGGGTTTTCCGTGGTCAGAAAGCGTGACAGCATGAAAACGCTGTTGATGTGCTTGTTGCTGTTCACGGATCTGCTGCTGAGTCTTCTCATTTAGGCGTTGGGCGACGAAATCGGAGATCACCACCACATCGGCTTCTCGCCAACAGTCAGTCTGCAGTTTTTTAACGGCTTCTTCTAAACAATGACCGAGATCAGTCCCCCCGCGAAATCGTTGGCTGAGAAAGCGGATCAATTGCGGCATACCGCTCTCTGCAGTGAGTTCATAATGAATGATCTCTTGCGTAAACATCATGACAAAACAGCGGCGGTTCTCCTGAAACGCTATCTTGAGTAAGGCTAAACAGAACGCTTTCGCGCAGCGTTCATTAAACCCGCCCATCGAGCCGGAAGTATCCACGCAGACGATAAAAGGGCCCTTGGGTTGCTGTTCCTGCTCTTGGAAGATGACTGGCCGCTCCTTGGGAATCGGCTGGTGGTCTTCGCCCTGCAACTGATAGGTAAGTAGCCGTTTTTCAATAAGCTTGCGGTAAAATTCGATCTCCAGTTCATTTAAGCTTAGCGCCGCGAGCTCTGGAGGGAGTAACCGTAAGACATCATCGCTCTGATGGATACCTTGTACCTCTTCTGGAAAGCTGCTGGGCTGGCTTTGCCAGATCTGTTCGACGCCTAGAGGGGTGTTCTCTGCCGCGATAGCGTTAGACTCTCGACTACGTCCGAGTTTTTGTGCTAACTCGTTAAGCTGCGGTTGCGCATGTAGAAAATCACTATATTCGGCTAAACGCTCGCTATCGCCAGTCTGTAGAGACGATTTACTCAAGTCCCATAACCGCCCATGGCTTATCTCTTCGTCGTCATCTAACAGGGGAGCCAGAAATCCGCTCATCGCTAGCTGTTTTTTCAGCTCCTCAATCAACCTCTGTTTATGTTGTTCTAATAAGTCGTCATTAAGTGTGAGAGCTTGCAGTGTCAGATTCATCCGCCACCGCTGCATAAATAAACTTTGTTGCGCAGGAGTGAGCGGCTCGTCTTCGGTTTGCCTAAGTAGGCTTTGTGCTTCTTCGTAAAAAGGGGAGTTTAGAGCACTAAGCCGCTGACAGGTCTGTTGCAGTTGCTGAGTAAACGGGTAGTAGGTCAGTCCTAATGTTTGGCTATAGAACGCAAATTCTTGTGCTAAGTTATCCGGAACTGGCGTATTTTTTAGCTGTTGGGTTAATGAGGCTTCTATCTGCGGCAGCTCGCGCTGCAGCATTTTCTTTAATTTTGGGCTTTTTTCGAAAAGCAGTACCAGTTGCGGTGCTGTCAGTACGGTCGCTAGAAAATCGTTCAGATTAATGCTGTCATTTAGCGTAAGCAGATTTAACAATGTATCTAAAGAGATCATTGTTGTGCCTGTTCAATATGAGCACTAACATCTTGTAAGCTTGCCTCGATCTCGGCAAGCCACCCATCATTGATGAATAAGCACTGCTGCTGTTGACGAAATAGCAGGCGTTGCTGCTGAAGGCGGTCTTGTAGCTGCGTAAAGCGGTTAACTATCTCGTCAGGGACATCGCTGGAGGCTGTATCATCATCGTAATTTAAGCGTGACGCCTGTAGGCTGATATCTTTTACGACTAAACAATCATGATCATCAACAGATAGATCGAGCGACTGTGGAAAGCCGATACCGTTTAGCTTACCGCGAATATCGCCGCCTTTTTGCAGCCAATGCTCTAATGCTTCGCGCTCAATAATGATATGCATGACTCGCAAATGATGCAGCGTCAGGGGATACTGGAGGAGTAAACTTATCGACGCGCTGGTTAGCGTCGCAGGCAGTTGATAATGGGCCTTGCGGCTAAACATACCGCTCTGCTTCGTTAGCTTAAAAGCGTGCGTTAAACTCTGTTCGTGATGCAACGTCTGCTTTCTAGCGGTAATTTGCTGCAGCTCTACTCGCATCGCTTGCTGCTGCCAAGCGTGGTGTAGGAGAAGTGTACGGATCTCTTGTTCAATGAGTGTACGGGAGGCCGCATTATGCCATAAGCACTCTTTTAATAAGATAAGGTCAACGGGCGCTATCGCTTGCCGTCCGCTAAAAAAGGCACTGGCTTGTAATAAATGAATCGCTTTCTTCCAGCGCCGATCAGAAATATAAGGGGCATCTGGCATATGCTGGAGCTGTTGACGGAGTCGATAGACTAATTCGAAAACGTCTTCAGGGAGTGAGACTTTAGGGATTGCGTGCTGCCATTGAAAGTACTCTTCATCGCTAATCGCTAACTGTTCGTCGTCTAGCGAAAAGTGTGCCTCTTCGGCTTGAAGCAATAATCCATGGAAATGCCGTTTTTCGTTAACGTTGGTTAGCCACAAACGAATGAGCATCCGATCATAGAGCGCTTCTAATCCGCTATCTTCGTCCGGGAGTTCGTTTGAGGCGCTGATCAGCAAACGCATGGGAATTTTGTGCTCATCCTTACCATTGCGAAATCGACGTTCGTTAATCGCGGTTAGTAGGGTATTCAGGATGGCAGGGCCTGCTTTCCAAATTTCATCAAGAAAGACGATTTCAGCATCGGGCAGATAGCCCTCCGTAATCCGTTGATAGCGGCCTTCGTCCTTAAGGGCCTGGATCGAAAGCGGACCGAACACCTCTTCGGGGGTCGAAAATCGTGTCATCAGATATTCGAAAGCGGTAGCATGCTTAAACGCGCACTTGATACGGCGGGCGATCAAACTTTTCGCAATACCCGGCGGGCCCATTAAAAACACACTTTCACCGCTGAGCGCCGCTAATAGGCAAAGTCGAATCACTTCGTGGCGTTCGTAAAGGCCCTTTTCTAAGCTGTTACTAAGGCGGACAATTCTATCAGCGAGGAGTTGTGCGGGTATCATCGGGCATCCTTTTATCGCCGTTTAGGTCGCGATCTAGCGTGGCGAACGTAATTTTTTCTCTTTGCACTGTAAATGATTTTCAGCATTAAGTAATAGCATATGTGAATGCAGGATATGTTTTTTACTAAAACTGTGCATACTGTGCGGATAAAATTAATTATCCAGGTTGTTTAAGACTAATCGATCTAAACAGAAGATTTTTATGAACTCAGAGAATAAACAGTCTACCGCGGCGTTGACACTAGCAGCAATCGGTGTCGTTTACGGGGATATTGGTACAAGTCCTCTCTATACGTTGAGAGAGTGCCTTTCTGGCGAATTTGGTTTTGGGATCGAACAGCAGTCTGTTTTTGGTTTCCTTTCCTTAATTTTTTGGTTACTGGTCGTCGTCGTTTCGCTTAAATATATCAGCTATGTGATGCGTGCGGATAATGCCGGTGAGGGCGGGATTTTAACCCTAATGTCACTGGCTGGACGCAATACCCATGCGACAGCCACGGCAGTCGTCCTGATTTTAGGGTTAATTGGTGGTAGCTTCTTCTTCGGTGAGGTGGTGATCACCCCTGCGATGTCGGTACTTTCCGCGATTGAAGGCTTGGAGATCGCCGCACCGTCGTTAGATGTCTTTATCGTTCCTATCTCGATAGTCGTGATCACCTTATTATTCATGATCCAAAAGCATGGTACCGGCCTAGTTGGAAAGCTGTTTGCGCCGGTGATGCTGCTATGGTTTATTCTTTTAGCGATTTTCGGCGTTAATGGCATCCTCAATAATCCTACGGTGCTGCATGCGCTTAATCCTTGGTATGCGCTACAGTTTTTTGTCCATTACAAAACTATCTCGTTCTTTGCGTTAGGCTCGGTGGTACTCGCGATTACAGGAGTAGAGGCGCTATACGCCGATATGGGGCACTTCGGTAAATTACCTATCCGTATCGCGTGGATGCTGGTGGTTCTGCCTTCTTTAGTCCTTAACTACTTTGGGCAAGGGGCACTATTGCTCAAACATCCTGAAGCGATTAAAAATCCCTTCTTTCTCTTGGCCCCGGACTGGGCGCTGATCCCAATGTTGATTATCGCGACCCTTGCGACGGTTATTGCGTCCCAAGCGGTGATTTCCGGCGTCTTCTCACTGACCCGCCAAGCGGTGCGTTTGGGGTATTTGCCCCCGATGCGAATCATTCATACTTCTGAGAATGAATCGGGGCAGATCTATATTCCAGTCGTTAACTGGCTGCTCTATACAGCGGTAATCTTGGTTATTGTCAGCTTTAAACACTCGAGTAACTTAGCAGCCGCGTATGGGATAGCCGTGACCGGGACGATGGTTCTCACGACTCTCCTGTCCTGCACCGTGGCGAGGAAGAACTGGCATTGGAGTCTCTTCTCTGTCGTGCCGCTCTGCATTTTCTTACTCTGTATTGATGTGCCGTTATTCTCGGCAAACCTAGTGAAGATCCTATCCGGCGGTTGGTTACCTCTGACACTGGCGTTGGTGATGTTTATTATCATGACTACCTGGAAAAGCGAGCGTTTTCGGGCGTTGCGCAAGATGCATGAACACGGTAATTCACTGGAAGCGATGATCTCTTCTCTAGAAAAACATCCGCCTGTACGCGTCTCAGGCACTGCGGTCTATATGACCAGAGTGAAGAACATCATTCCTTTCGCGTTACTGCATAATCTTAAGCACAATAAAGTTCTGCATGAGCGTGTCGTCCTGCTGACCTTACGGACTGAGGATGCACCTTATGTCCATAATGTGCATCGTGTCAGTATTGAGCAGCTCTCACCGACATTCTGGCGAGTCGTAGCCAGTTATGGTTGGCGGGAAATCCCTAATATGGAAGATATCTTCCATCGGTGTGGTCTGGAAGGCTTGAATTGTCGGATGATGGAAACATCATTCTTTATGTCAAACGAATCGTTAATTTTAGGTAAACGTCCCTGGTACTTACGCTTACGCGGTAAACTTTTCTTAGTCTTGCAGCGTAATGCCTTACGGGCACCAGACCAATTTGAGATCCCACCGAATCGCGTTATTCAACTCGGTACACAGGTTGAAATCTAATCAAAAATAGGCGCATTATGCTGGTCACTCAAGGTGACCAGCTATTTTGAGGTCGGCTATTTCCCTAGTTTACCTCGTTGCAAGTTATCGATATTTCCATAATCTCAGGTGCGCCAGTTTCAGGTGTTTAATGTCTAGCGTTGAAATAATTTACGATGGACAAGTGTTATATCGCTGCGAGGGGATATAACCTGCTGATAGCGAAGGCACTAAAGCCGCGTATTCAAGATGATGAGAAAAAACGTTACAGAAAAACTCCTCTATCTGAGTAATTAAAGAGCGCGAGGTTTTGGCGCGAAATATTTATCCATATTGTGTGTTTTTACAGTAATTAATTCACTTGATATTTCCGTAACCAGGTTAATAATTATCTAAAAAATTGGAGGTTGTTTCCGGACTCTAGGCTATAGCCAAGTTATTTTTAGTTCCGATATTAAACAATTACTGAGTATTTTCGCGCTGCTGTAGTCGATAAAGTAAAGGAATAAGCATCGTAAGGAGAGACCTCGGTCAGCCCTATTTTTGTGATAGTGATTAGGACGTAAATAATGATCTAAATCATGCTATCTGATTTACGTAAGAACGTAACTGAATGAGCAGAGTCTAACTGAATGTTGAATCACAACATAGGTAAGGAGTCTGTATGTACCAGATTGATTATAATAGTTATCGCTCCATTAAAGGATTTAATCGACGCGTTCGTTTTCTGGTCTTGCACTATACTGCGCTTAATTTTGAGAACTCAATTATTGCATTGACAGGTTATTCAGTCAGTGCTCATTACCTTGTTCCTGACCCTTCAGATAAATCATATCTAGATGCCGGTTTTAAAGATATGCGCATCTTTAATCTGGTCGATGAAAATGAACGTGCTTGGCATGCCGGCGCTAGCTCTTGGGATAGCCGAAGTAATCTTAACGATACCTCTATAGGAATTGAGATTGTTAATTTAGCGACTGATAATGACGGGATATATACCTTCCCTGCTTATAATCCGGTCCAGATTGAGGCAATCAAAGAATTGGCAATAAATATCCTTCAGCGTTATCCAGATATTACGCCCATTAACGTTATTGGTCACAGTGATATTGCTCCCGGAAGGAAAAATGATCCAGGGAGTGCTTTCCCGTGGGAAGAGCTTTATGCCGTTGGCGTCGGGGCATGGTTTGATGAGGAAACAAAGAGCAAATATACAGAGCAGTTTAGCCATGATTTACCTTCGAAAGATGACATGATACTCATGCTGAAACGCTATGGATACGATATATCGGGTTCAGAAACCGATAGTGGTTATGCTCAGTTAATACGAGCATTTCAGCTACATTTTCGTCCTTGTGATTACAGCGGTAAAGTAGATTCTGAAACTGCTGCAATTCTTTATGCTCTTGTGGAAAAATACAAATAGGGAAATACAGATTATGAATAAATTTATTATGGGGGCTTGGAGTCAGTCGCTGTCTGGAAAACCCCTTCAGGAATTCGATGTAATTATGTATGGCATGGTGACCAACTTGGATGGACTGACCACTGGGTCAGCGACAAGTCCTGGCTGGAGTCCGGAAAAGCAGAGTAAGCCTGATAATACCCCCAATTTTAAAGGAAAGACGCTTTGGGTTTATGGCGGAGGAGGATGCTCGCCAGAAGGGAAGCCTGCACATCAGGAGGAAGTTCTAAGGATTGCTGAAGCGACAAAAAGTAGGGGCTGGGATGGTGTAGATTTTGATGATGAATGCAATATGAACATTGACCTTGTGATTGAGGCAATGAAGCAGTTAAAAAAATGCAGCAAAGATACAAGCTTTGGTTTTATTGCCGGATATTCCTATAACCATCCGACGACAGATAATGGAAAAAAACTGAACGAAAAGGTGAAAAAGCTTATCCAGTCAGACCAATGTGACCGTTTTATCCATTACTGTTATGCTACGGCCATGTGGAGTAAAGAGGATATTATCAGTAATATTATTCCAGCCTTAAAACAGACGTTAGCACAGGGTGCAGACAGCAAAAAATGTATATTAGCCCTAACGACAAGGGGGCTGACTGATTGGAATTTAAATTATTTTATCGACCAGGTTCTGGACTTCAATCTTGGCGGGCTTTTTATCTGGAAATATGAAGATTTAAAAGATGAACATTATAAAATCATCAAAGAAAGACTAAGAAAATAAAATAAGCGTTTAACGCTTAAGTAAGTGACCGATAGGTCGGTCACTATAATTCTGATACAGAAAGTTAAATTTGTCGCTAATTTAAAAAATAATTAAAAATATATTAATAGCCACTAATACCAGCGTTACATTATCATGGTAAGAGATAAATAAGGGTAGATAGACGATACTCTACTCCTATGTCGATTATCCAACTGCAGGCGTAGCAGTTCCCATAATAGGCCAGTGGGCGCTCCAATATTACGTCTTTTTATACTGATCGCTAAAAGGGGATTGGGCTTTACGCCTAATGCCCTATTTTTTCACGCTAGATCTCTACGCTTAGTTACTGCCTGTACTGATCAAAGAGAGTAGATGTTTAATAATGGGTGAGCGATCCCAACGACGCCATGCCAGGGCTATCTCAGTAGTCAACTGCGGGTCCTCGATTTTCCGATAGGACACACCAGGCATCGCAATGATGGTGAGTGACTCTGGAACGAAGGTAAAACCAAATCCGCTGGCAACCATCGCAATCGAGGCAGACATCTGTGGCGCTTGGGTCGCTAATTCGGGTACTACGCCCTGATCATGACAAAAACGGATGATCATGTCATAAAGGCTGGGTGCTAGTTCTCTTGGGAATAAAGTGAGCGGTAACTCTCTGAGGATCGTGTCAAGGGGGGTTTTAGCCTCTTCCTCGCGAACCACCAGAAACATACTTTCTTGAGTAATAGTTTGCAGATTAAATTCTTGGCTCGTTTGACAAGGCAATCTGACAAACGCAGCGTCTAACGTCCCTTCGCGCAGCGATTGCATCAATTGCGACATATTACTTTCTTCTGAAAGCAAGGTCGCCGAGGGATAGAGCGTATGAAATTTTTTTAACCGTTTAAACAGAATGGGGTGAAAGACGCTGGAACAGGCAAATCCTAAGGTCGCTTTACCATTAATCCCGCGCGCAATACCTCGGGTCTTTTCTAGAGCCTGATCGGTCAACAATAATATCTGTCTCGCTTCCTTATAGAAAGCTTCCCCTGCCTCGGTCAATTCCACCCCACTTTTTAAACGCAGAAAAAGCGGCGTACCGATTTCCCTCTCTAAACGGAGAATCTGTTGGCTTAACGGAGGTTGGGAAATTGACAGCCTCTCAGCTGCACGAGTGAAGTTACGCGTTTCAGCGACGGCAACAAAATAACGAAGATAACGCAGTTCCATATCGATAACGTCTTAAAGTCGGGCCTTCCCTATATTGGAACTCGATGGCGGCATAGGTCAACATACTTTCTAAGGTTTTTACTTATAGAGAGGAAAGCATGGCTGATCATCTTATTGATTGCGACTGTGCCTCACAACTCGGACAGATGGTTAAACTGGCTCGGCAACAACGACCAGAAAAAGTAGTTTTTCAAACATCGTTGATGAGTGCCTTACTCAGTGGTGTATATGACGGCTCGATGACCGTTGCTGATCTTCTTGAAAAAGGGGACTTCGGTCTGGGCACCTTTAACCATTTAGACGGCGAACTGGTTGCACTCGATCATCAAATTTATCAGCTAAAGTCTGATGGTAGCGCACAACAGGCGAGGGTGGATCAACAAACTCCCTTTGCGGTGATGACCTTCTTCCAACCAGACTATTGTCTTGAGTTGAAGCAGCCCATTTCGCGGCAAGAGATTCATCGATTGATCGATCAGCACCTCCCTTCAGATAACCTATTCTGTGCCCTGCGTATAGAGGGGGATTTCCAGCAAGCGCAGACCCGAACAGTGCCTGAACAGTGTCGGCCGTACCGGCCGATGCAGGAAGCGATAGCCGAGCAACCGATCTTTACCTTTAATCAGAAAAACGGGTCGGTGATTGGCTTTCGCACTCCGCAATATATGCAGGGAATCAATGTTGCCGGCTATCACGAGCATTTTATTACCGATGATCGGCAAGGGGGCGGCCACCTTCTAGATTATCACTTACTGTCAGGGCAGCTGACTTTTGGTGCGATTCATAAGCTAGTGGTCGACCTACCTACCGATCATGAATTTCTTAATGCCGACCTACATCCAGACGATCTCGATCAAGCTATACGCGCAGTAGAGAGTTAAGTGGAGATAATCATGCGTAATAAAATCCAAGATAAGCAGTGGCAATCCGGTGCTGACCTCGTCGTCGCACAACTCGAAACACAAGGCGTGAAGCATATTTTTGGGATTCCTGGCGCTAAAATTGATCGTGTTTTTGACTCATTGGTAGACTCTTCTATTAAGATGATCCCCGTTCGACATGAAGCGAATGGCGCCTTTATGGCCGCAGCGATGGGGCGTTTAACCGGCAAGGCCGGCGTAACCTTAGTCACATCTGGCCCTGGGTGTTCCAACATTATTACTGGGATTGCCACGGCGACGAGTGAAGGTGACCCCGTTGTCGCCATCGGTGGCGCGGTTAAGCGCGCCGATAGTGCCAAGCTAGTGCACCAGAGTATGGATACCGTGGGGATGTTTCGCCCGATCACCAAATACTCGGTAGAGGTAACGTCTGCAGATGCCTTAAGTGAAGTCATCAGCAATGCCTTTCGTAAGGCGGAGTTAGGTCGACCAGGGGGATCGTTTGTCAGCCTACCGCAAGATATCATTAACGAACCGGTCTATGGCCATACACTACCCGTTATCCCGTCGATAAAGCAGGGGGCTGCACCTCTTAGTGCGATTAAAGCGTTAGCTAAACAGGTGGGACAGGCTAAAAATCCGGTGATCCTTTTAGGCTTAATGGCAAGTCAGCCCGACAATGCCCGCGCGTTGAAACAGTTACTGGACGCGAGCCATATTCCGGTCACCAGTACTTACCAAGCCGCGGGGGCTATCTCGCAAGAACATTTTAGTCGTTTCGCTGGAAGGGTAGGATTATTTAATAACCAAGCGGGGGATAAGCTACTACGCCAAGCCGATCTGGTCATTACTATCGGTTACAGCCCTGTAGAATACGAACCGGCTATGTGGAGTGAGGGCAATGTCGCGCTTGCCCATATCGATGTGGTACCCGCTGAACCTGATAATTACTATGTGCCTGATATTGAGTTAATTGGGGATATTGCCCAGACGCTTGAACATTTGACCGAACATCTCTCCAGCCCGCTCGTTCTCAGTCCAGAAGCCAGCCATATTCTTGAGGAAAGGCAAGCGCAGAGACAACTTCTCGCCGCCCATGCGTGCAAACTAAATCAATTTGCGATCCATCCCCTGCGGATTGTCCGAGCGATGCAAGACATTATTGATAATGATGTCTCACTGACGGTGGACATGGGAAGTTTCCATATCTGGATCGCTCGCTATTTATATAGCTTTAGGGCGCGACAAATCATCATCTCTAATGGACAACAAACCATGGGCGTTGCGCTACCTTGGGCGATAGGTGCCTGGCTGGTGGATCCTTCTCGGAAAGTGATATCCGTCTCTGGGGATGGTGGGTTTATGCAGTCCAGCATGGAGCTGGAAACAGCTGTCCGCTTAAAGGCCAACATATTGCATATCATCTGGGTCGATGATGAGTACAACATGGTGGCGATGCAAGAACAAAAAAAATACCAACGCGTTTCAGGGGTTAAGTTTGGTGCTATCGATTTCAAAGTCTATGCCGAGGCATTTGGGGCAGCAGGGTTTGCGGTTGAAAGTATCGAACAGCTTGAGCCTATACTCAAACGTGCAATGGAGGTGGAGGGGCCTGCGGTCGTAGCGATTCCGGTGGATTATACTGACAATCCACGATTGATGGAGGAGCTGCATCTGAGTCAAATTATTTAAGAAGGAATAAATAATGAAGAACCTTGTGGCAGTCGTAACAGGAGCAGGACAAGGGATCGGTGAAGCAATCGCATTGCGATTATCTCGTGACGGATTTTGTATCGCAGCGGTCGACCTTGACCGACAGGCGGCAGTGAAGGTCGCAGAGAAAATCGAGCGAGCCGGAGGAAGGGCGATCGGTATCGCGGCCGACGTTGCACAACGTGACCAGGTATTTGCTGCCGTACAGCAGGCTCGGCAAGCCTTTAATGGTTTTGATGTCATCGTTAATAATGCGGGGATAGCCCCTGAGGGATCCCCAGAAAATTTAGTAAACCAAAATCATATCGTTATACCTTTGCTGTAATTTCTTCAGTCCCGAGTCCAGCGACAGGGTTTTCAATATGAGCGGGGAATGTCGAAA